>Ga0209208_10006053_pt1 | contig 16735 bp, 12 predicted proteins | sample S1TSphfallax_3_FD_187694 | JGI IMG/M metagenome (GOLD analysis project Ga0209208, IMG submission 187694) | Host-associated microbial communities from peat moss isolated from Minnesota, USA - S1T2_Fd - Sphagnum fallax MG (SPAdes) (version 2) | ecosystem: Host-associated > Plants > Peat moss >...
AAACATCATAATACACATCAAAAATATAAGTACACCGCATTGAGAATCGAATTACAACTATTTTTGTAACTATTTGACATAAAGGGTTTTTTTTAGTGAAAAGTTCAAAAAATTAATCAACATGGAAGGATAAAAACTTACTAGTTGCAATTTAGTGGCATCATAGTTGCAATAATAGTAATAAATTGAAAAGGATGGTGAGTAGTTGTAAAAATGACAAAACATTGTTATAAATGATAATTAGTCACATATAATTGCAAATTGAATGGTTGCAATATACAAGATTTCTTCTAATGGAAGGGGCAAAAGGAAAACTTGAGACAAGCACATGGATGAAAGGCCATTTCGGTGCCATCATCCACCACCACTGTGCTTGCTTTGAATGGTCCAAGTTGGCAAGGTGGACATGGCAAAATTTGCAAAGTGCAGATTGAGAACTTTGATCATGTGCCTTCGTACATTGAATTTGCTAGCAAAAAGTTGAAAACTAAGGATAATTACGACACCCATGCCAACTTTGTATGGAAGCATTGGTTTGTTCCACTAATCATTTGGGTGTCATAAAATTTTATGCCATCCATGTAAAAACCACATAGGCATACCAATTGTGGTGGAATGGAGGCACATTTAAGGAGATGTGAGGTACATGATAGCTAAAACCATCTCCCAACAATCGAGAGTTTTTGCAAGGTGGAAGGCCAAATTTTGAGTCTTGCCAATGTTTCATGACATTTAAACAAGCACATGCGAAATTGGCTTGGGCATTTTTGTGCACCATGAATGCAATCCAATAGTCTAGGACATTGCATAATGATTTGTCACAAGGCAACATCAAATTGCATTTTTTGTTGGACAACCTTTTGCTTGTATACATTAATTTGTGTGATTGGGGGGAGGTTGGGAGGCTAGGAGAGGATAACCTATTCCCATATGGATTTGTGATAAAAGAGGAAATCGAAAATCAACAACTTTGATGGCGGGTGGCACCCAAGCTTTTTTACACCTACAAAGAAAGAAGGTCCATCAAATCTCTTCAATGAATGGCACTAGCACACCTTCATCACTCCAAAGTTGAAGACATATTCAGTGGGTAAGGTTGTGCAATTCATATGGTAATGAAATTAACTTTGAATATTTTGTGGATTCATCAACCATGTCACATTATAAGGTTTAGCTTAAAGAGATGTTAGACCCAAATCCCAATGTGCGGAGAAGTCTATAGTTCGTTGTAAATGTTGTGATGGGACTTTTTTACAATTAGACTCCACCATAAGAATGCCATCGGCGATCAACATAATGTTTAAGGTTTATTACAATTAGAGTTTAATGATATTTTTCAATAATCGTAACATAGGAAATAGTGGATGTACATTCTTAATCTATAATAAATTTTGTACATATTTCAACTTAACTCAAGTTTGGAATTCATATTATTTTTTTCAATTTTACAAGTTTTGGTTTTGTCTCATTTTTGTAACATTATTTGTTATGTTTTATTTATATAATATTCATTATTGTGTTTAATTTTATCTCATTTATGTAATTCAGATTTTAGTAATGTTGTTGGGTCCCTGCATCAATAGGGTACCCAAGTCACCCAACTTGATTTTTTTTATGGATAACTTTTTCCACATCCATGCTAATTTCAAAAGAAAAAAAATAAAAATGAATTGCACTTTCAATCACCAAAAGTTGGGAAAAAACACCAAGAATTACCAAATGACTATGTTTCATTCTCAATGTGTTGCCCAAGATATAGAAATAATTATCCGTCATCTATTGCCATAATAGGTTTAATTTAATATTTTATGGCACAATGGTTAATTTTCTACATCATGATATTTTAATCACCACAAGTAAGTCTTTGAGAGATAGATAGGGGGTTGGTGTGAGGCAAGTTAAAGTCTAAATCCTAAAAAATTGTCACAAGATGGAGGGTGGGGGGAGGGGGTGGAATTCGTGTGTATTAATCTACAAATTCTTAATTTCTTAAAGAGTAAATACCTTAATTCAAACTAAGTATAACTTTTCCAACCACCTTTCAATCATCTAATCAAACATTTCTATTATTTAAATTGTTGTGAAATATATCCACCTTGTCTAATCAACAACTGAAAGAAGGATAGAATACTAGAGTATTGTCAAAATGGCAGGAAAACCATTGTAATTATACCACACTTTAAAAACATATCAATTAATATTGTTGAAAACATTTGGCGACCACCAAACGTCTTTCAATTCATAGTGCTATCACTACTAAAAATCTTGTTGTTTGCAACCAGTCACTATGCAACTGGCATGTAACTGGTTGTCATTTGCTACTATCTTGGTCATGTTTGCAACTATAAATTTGGTATTGTATAATTTTTTAGCCATACGGTTTTGTGTGCAACTAATGTGTAACTAAATGTGTACAACATGGACACATGTTATAAAAATAATGGCATAAACTTATACATACTTAAATTATTATATTTAATATATCTACATAGGCTATGTATAATAATATTATGTGTTTTTAGTACTAAGGTTAACCCCATGCTAACTTAGGCTAAGTAAACAAAAAAATACACTAACCATGGCTAAATTATTTATGGCTAAAATGAATTAAATTATATTAATTATGGCTAAAATATATTAGGCCAAACTAACTATGGCTAAATTAAGTTAGGTTGAACAATTTATGGCTAAATTAAATTAGACTAAAACTAAAAATGGTTAAATTAAGTTAAGCTAAACTAATTATGGTTAAACTAAATTATGTTAAATTAAATTAAGCTAAATTGAACCATGTTTTAAATATATATTGCAATTTTTTTAGTTTTATTTGTCAAATATATTTAAATATTTTTTTTAGCAAGTAAAATTATTTTATTTTATTTTATTTGGAACATTTTTCAGAAAATGTAAATTTGATTAAACAAAACATTATTCAGAATCAATTAATATGATAATATTAAAATCTATTATAAATGTTCATAATTATCAATTAAATGTCTATTATAATTATAATGATAATCAATTGTATATATATAATCAATAGGTATTACCTATTTAAATTTTATTATTTATGTTAGAATATTAATGTAAATAGGCTACACGAATTAACGTACAAAAACATAAACATCTTAATTTAATTACTAGTTTAAGCAAGATAATAATGTTAAAATCATATTTTCATTACGTAATTATAATTATTAAAAATATCCTATAATCATCTTTGAAGTGCAAAAGATGAATAATAAAAATTTAACAAGAAGAAAAACATGAAACATAAGAAAAATAAGTTTTTTTCCAAATTACAAAACGTGTTTTTTTTCTTTTCTTTGGACCCTTCGTACTTTCAAACCTCATAACTTTCTTATTTCTTATTCATTTAAAACAATTTAAAGTGCTATAGGAACGCCAACTGAAATTATACAACTCATATTGGAACTTTAATAGCAAAAAAACCAACATAAAAGGAACTTTTTGGGTGTTTAAAAATCGACCTTTGTAGTGTTCAATGGTCTTTTTTGAATTTCTGACCCCCTTTATTTTGGGGGGCCATAACCTTCTCATTTTAAATTCATTTTCAAAAATTCTTATTTGTTAGATGCACCAAAAGGAGGGCTTCAAGTTTTGTTTGGACACTATAAGCAATAGAACGTTCCCTTGGATGTTATACTCTAATACATTAGTTGCATCTAATGTGCAACTAAGTTGGTTCATGAGGTTTGCAATGGAATTATTTATCCCATATCCTTTGGCTTCCAATAATATTTGGCTTAGTATATAACTAGGAGCAATAACTTTGTAGAAACGAAACACCAAATGCCATTGGGGATGAATGAATAAGAAAAACTTGACCTTTACAAAATGGTTAATCTTAAAAATAAAATTGGATTATCCTAATTTTACTTATATAGCCTAAACCTAGCTATGTTCAACCTACTTACATACCTAAGTGAGCCTATTTACCTAATAGGGTTTAATAATAACCTACTTACCTAGGCAACACGTGTCAACATCTTTTTAGCCATAAATTGGACAATTTAGATTTTATTAATTAATATTTTAAAAATTAAAAATAGGTGGGCCTTAATTTCCATGTGTCACCATATAAATGGTGTTTTAAAATGGACACATGTCAAATGGTCAATGAATGTTCCATGGTGTGCCACTTGTCGTCATTTTAATGGCATAAATTTTAATGATTGAGATTAATCCAATGAATTTTTAATTTTGAAAACACAAAAATAATTAATTTTTGACACGTGTCCACAAGTTAGTTGTCCAATTTTTAAACATGTGTCATATTTTTATTAGTTGCATTATAGTTGCAAGGAAAGTGCAACTACATTTGGATTAGTATTTATGGATGAGTATGTATATTAGCACCGTATATACATGTTGCATACGTAGTGTCACATGCAATTGAATGTCATGTGCAACTTGTCTTAAGCAACTACACAAATTTGCAATTGCATGTGTCACATGTAACTAAATTTTAGTTGCAAATGACAATTGCAAAACCCAAAATTTGTAGTAGTGTTTCATCTAATAAGGTTAGCACATTTTGTGGCCATGCTAGAACATTTAAGCAATACCTTCATTATCCTTATCATGAAATACTCACACAATAACCTTAATGAAAAAATGTAATTAAATATTTTTATATAATTACATTGCCCATTTTCATGAAAGGACCCCTTGGTGCACAAATCAGTTTGTTTATGCAAGTATTGCAAACTTTTGATATTTTCGTGTTTATGGTTGGGTTCTCCATAAAGTGTTTCAAATTGTAATACCCACATATCAACAAACTCATGTTCATAATCCATTACCTTAATCTAAACTTTTGCCTAATATATGTTTCAAATAAATAGGGGGGGACATTGGGTTTAGGGAAATTAAGCCCAACTTTTTGTCATTAATTGTTCTAAAGTAACCTTTTTCCTAACATTTCTATTATTTTCATGGAATATTTTTAAAGTGAATTTATGTATTCACATACACATGTATATCCAACGAGGTTCCTATTTTTCTTTTCTTTTTCATTAAAAGAGAAAAAAATGAAGGCAATTCCGTGACAAAGGTATGAATGATAAAAAAACCTTCCCACTAGTTGGGGTCCCCCCCCCAAATTAGGTCTATAACATAAGTTGATAAAATGTACACAATTTAGGGTTATGCAAAAATAATTCCAAAATTAGGTTTAACACTTAGTTTATAAAAATTGTTAAATTCCACCATTAAAGTTATACAACCAATTATTTTTGTGTTTGTTTAATTTAGGGTCAATGTAAGGATTTTTTGTTACATACAAAGGTTTTAACTCAACATCTTAAGGTTCATTATATGGTTTGCTTAATTTTTCAAATTCAAACCTATGCATGCATTAGGTTGTAATGTCTACATGATGAGGGTTAAAGTTTTGATTTTGTAATACCATACTTTATCACCCTATGTTAAATCCCAAATTGCAATACCTAGGTAAATCTATGTGTATATAACCCCCCTTGATTTCATAATGCAAAAACCTATTCCCTCGTCATCTAAGGTTATGTAAGATCATCTTGTTTACCAAATGCAATACTTGCATATAATGTATAAAAACAATAGGATGTATCCAAAAGATACCTATTTTTAATAAAAGAAACCAATTATCAATACCTTCATCTTTAGGTGTAAGCATTGACTGTGGGCATGTCCTAATTTTTCCAAACCTTAATTTGTAATACCTACATCGTTTGTAGTGAATGTTAAGGTGATCATTAAGGTAATTTTTCCTTTATTTCAATAATGTAATATTACCAATTTACCATAATAAGCTTATCATTATACCTACATAAATTTATATTATGTACCCTCACCAAAAGCCCCCTTTTGGTTAATAAAATTTTATTATGCAAGTATTGCAAAGACTTAGTCCCTCATCATCTAGGTTTAGTTAGGGGGATCTTGTTCACGAAATGCAATACCTACATTTAATGGACTGAATGCAATAAAAATTATCCAAATGATATTTATGACTAAAGCAAATCATCATTCTAATGAAAAAGGTAGGACAATACCCGCATTAAGTGGTCAAATCCCCTCTGGAAGGAATAGGGAATTTGTAATACCTTCATTTAACATAATTAATACCCACAAAAGATATGAAATTATATGCAATACTTGTGTTAGTGCTCGTCAACCTTTAATTATGATATACCCTAAACCTTGTAATACTTCCATGCAATACCAATTAAATGCCACAAGAAACAAGATGGGTAAGCATTATTCGCATATTGACTTGGTGATTATTATACAATTGACTTGCAATACCCACCTATGTTTGAATGAAATATTCTTGTTTGGGAGTTTTAGAAAATATGTGTTATATACCCTTAATAATGTAACTTTAACTTTCAAACCTTATATGTTCACTGATACAAAAATCAACGCATTACCACATTAATAATATATTCTTTGACACAATTGTAATATGATGCACATTTTAGTAATCGAAAATTAAAATGGGGCATAGGTACAAACAAATTTGTGTTTTTTTTACTCATGAACCTTCTTCTCATAGATATTTCCATGCTCTAACATCGTTTCATGCCAATCCTTCATCCGATACACTGAATTACCAAATCCATCATTGACACAATGAAATACCATGTCGGGACGCATGACTTCATTCACCTTGGAAAGGCAGATACTTCATACATCTATTGCAATAACACACAACAATGAAGTGGTGTGGTCTATGAGTTGAACCCCACCTTCTTTGACTTCATTGATGATTTTTTGCATTATGTTACCCATTCGAACAAACATTTTTTCTATGGAGGTGGATGAACTTGAAGGTTGGTTGTAATCTTTCTCTTTTTCCACATTGGGGAGGTATCATTTGGTTTCATAAACTTGCACATATCAACAACCCATGGTTTTTCAGAGTGATCTTCATTGGCCTCTTCATCATCAAATTCATTATCATAAATGTGGGATAGGTAGGGTTCGCAAACATGGCAACAGAACCTCCATGATTATATCCATACCATGTCCCACAATATTGAATGATATTTTCTTTAGTGAGATTGGTACATGTAAGAAAAATGGCAACTTGATGTTTACACAAATTTCCACACAACGCCCATTCACATGTGCAATAAACATACTTGGTGAAGGGTAGCGGAACCTTATATGTCATATTTGGATGTTCCTAGTTTCATAACATCCATGCATGGCCATTGTTGTTTAAATCATCTATCCCATGGGTGACATTGGTGTGAGGGATCAATGTGGCCTTTTCAATGTTCGTTTTCACAATGCGTTCCACAACCTTATTTTTTATGAACCTACATTCTTTCATTTCAATTGTGTGCATGTAGTGTCTTACAACTGTTTGTCGTGAGTCTCCACACTAACCAATCCATTTGTCAACCTCAAAACCCTTTTGTTTCCAAAGAGAACCAACACTTCAATGCCCCATGGTAAGACTCAATTGATGTTTGTGTGTCCTAGTTTGAATGTGGCATTCGTTGAAACCCCACCATCCACAAATCTACAATAAGATATAGTGTGGGTCCATAAATTGTCATGCAAGTATTGCATTTCCTTCTACCATATATAGTATGGATTAGGGTCATAATGTGGTTATTACATTTTCCCCCCACATATAATGTGCATCTTTAAATTGTCATGCATGTATTGCATTTAAAGCTCCCACATATAGTGTGCATCTTTAAATTGTCATGCAAGTATCACATTTAGTGCTCTCACATTTAATGTGGATTAAGCTCTTAATGTGGATATTGCATTTTGCACCCACATGGGATTGTTAAGTCCACCATTAGTGTTTTTACTTTAATTCAAAAAATGAATATTTTGGGATATGCACAACATGGTGCAATAACAATAATGGATTGAGAGTTAATTCACGTACCAACTTGGAAACAATAGGTCTAAAAATATCAAGTCCATGAATCATCGGGTAAATGTTAAGTGAAGCTTTCAATGATCTTGTTTCTCCCATGAGTCATGAAGGCTTCAATGGTTTCACTTGGTTCAATGGGCATGTACATGACGATGTGAAGGTCATCCAATATTGGATGTCGCACTTCATTGTCTTTGATTTTTTCCATCGAATGTAAGCGTTGAGCCTTTAAGATGTGCCATGCGTAAAGGTAAATGGGCACTTGATCGTCACCCCACACAATCCTAACCATGCATAAAATACCAATTTATTATCATTTCAACTAATAACATTATTTAAAATGGAAAATGTGGGATGAAATTTTGAAATGGCTACATGTACATAAAAGTTTTCAAAAATAGAATGAAAGTAAAACTCTATAATGTTTGTAATTTTTGTGCAACATCATCAACGATGAAACATGAAGGTTCCATTTAAGGTTATTCATTAGAAGCTTTGTTTTCAAAAGAGTTAGCCATTCGACCAAATCATCGCATGTTTAGCGACTTGTAATGATCCATGCAACCAATATTTTAGTGCGATGTGCATCAAACACCATCAATGTGAACAAATGAAATTTCACATCAATGGTGTCGAAGGTGGCATCCATTGAAATTGCCCCATTATCACCTAATGAAACCATGGCTTGCAATTGACATGGGGTTTGTATCCCTATTGTGAATGGGACACAAATCCCATTATCTTCACTTGCATCTTGAAAATAAAACACATCATCTGGATGACTAAATGCCCATGTGCGAAAGGAAATGACTGGATTTTGGTGTAAATGCCAACTCCTTTTTGTGTGTTTGCGATCCAAGTAAACAATGTCTTGTTGTTTAATGAAATCATCACTTGTCATCATTTCTTTTGCATTAATTATAGCCCACCATATTGCCTTATGCTTATAATATATTTGTTTGACGATGTAACCTAAACCCAATTGGGTCCAAATGTGGTCCTTGAGGGCTTGTGACATTTGTGGGGCAAAAAGAGATGGTCGTGCAATGGAATCAAGGTCATGTTTGCCATGTGTAAGCTCACCATTGACCCATGTATGAGGTCAATGGTAGAAGATGATCTTTGGCACCTCGGGTCATGTGTATAATCACCTAATTGAAAATTGAGCTAAACAACCTTGTTTAATGGATCAATGGTGATTTGGGTCTCCATGATTATCTTTTGGCCCATACCCACATGCATACCTACAAAATGTGAAATCAATTTAAAACTTAAAGTTTGGTACAATATGAGGTTAAAAAACAAGTTCCATATAACAAAAATGAATAATAAAACATCATACTAAATATGGCTAAAATGGTTTTGGATTCTTGGAATTTTTACATTTTCTTGTCAGGGTACCCGCTTATAAATGTTCCACTCCATTGAATAGTGTTCATGACTTCGTTTACCATTTAGAAATACTAAAATTTGTGCATGTGGGATGTATGCACACTCAATTCGATTATATGTGACCCTTGATGTCGAACATTTTTTTTTCCACACCAAGTCCATGTTGTTAAAAGGTGACTTCTTTGGGTTTTGAATTTCAATATATTGAGATTTTGAAGCACGACCCATGTTTGAAACTATTCTTTGAGCTGATTATAGAAGAAAAAACAAAAAAATGATATTGATGTCCAAAATTTTATATTTGCAATATGTTGAATTATATGTTATTGTCATATTCAATACTAATGCAAATGTACATGTTTTAAGTACTTAATTTGTATCCTTCATCTAAACCCTATACAATCATGCCCATAATATCCTAAATACTAGGAGAACATATGATATGGTTTATGGCCATAATTGTAAATTTTAAATCCATATTATCTATGGATAATCTAAATGTAATACCCACATTGTGACCCTAATCCACACTATATGTGGGAGCCCTTAATGCAATACTTATGTGACAATTTAAATTTACACACTATACATGGGGGGGAATTGCAATACCCACATTATGACCCTAAGCCACACTATATATTGGAAAGGGAAATGCAATACTTACATAATAATTTAAAGATGTGCATTATATACAAGGGGAAAATGCAATATTCACATTATGACCTTAATCCACACTGCATGTGGAAGCTTTAAATGTAATACCTAAATGACAATTTAAAGATGCACATTGTATACGGGGGAATAATGCAATATTCATATCATGACCTTAATCCACACTATATGTGGGAGCCTTAAATGCAATACCTACATGATAATTTAAAGATGCACACTGTATGTGGGGGCAAAATGCAATACCCACATTATGACCATAATCCACACTATATATGGGAAAGGGAAATGCAAATTTTGCACAACAATTTAAAGATGCACATTATATATAGGTGGCAAAATGTAATATTGGCATTATGACCCTAAATCCGCACTATTTATGAAAGGCCAAAATGTTAAATCCATATACCAAACATGGAACATTCTTAGTGGAATTTGATGACCATATTAAAACCATCTAGGGAAATTGATTTCCTTAAATTAAGAACAAAAGAATAAAAAACATAAGAAAATGATTAAGAAATACCTAAATAAATCAATACACATTTCATTAAACCTTAAACTTAAAACCTTAAATAATTTTAATGATAAATGCTCTCAACCTTATGATTATACAATCAAAACTACAAATGGAATATAATTTTTTTTATAATGACTATGTTTTGAGTTTGAAAGCTCATCAATTAAAAATTATAATGAATGGAAGCATTAGCCTTAGAGTTTAAAACTAATTACCCCAAAAAATATATATAAACCTAAACAAGTTTAATGGTAAATGTCATACAAATTAATAACTATATAAAAATATACAAATGCCATACAAAATAATCTTTTAGGAGTGAGTGATGAATTAAAATTAAAACAATGAAAAAATAAAATTAAATGAATTAAATAAAATTTTATTCTCTTACCTTTAGTGTGGTCATTTCAACTTGAAACTTTCTTCATTCACCTTCAAAAGAGATAAAATGCATCTTGTTGCAAGTATTTGTATGTGAAAATTTGGCCAAATTTCCCCCCCAAAATCCAACCTAGCATTGATTTTGATTAGTATTAAAAATTGTGCAAATATACATAAATGTGTGATGTCTTTTAAACTCTAAATTTATTGAGCCTATTCCTTAATTAAACTAAGTACATCTTGCATTAAATGGTCCAAAGTGGAGGTAGAGGAATGTCGCCAAATTTGTTTTTGCAATTGCAATACCCACATTTTACATTATAATTTTTGCAATGAAAGTCCATAATTTGCAAGTGCATAGGTAGGTATAATGACATGTGGGTAGGTACATTTTGCTAATAAATAAATGTTTTGCAAATAATTAAAATGGCAGTACTAAAAAATGTATCTATTTTTTTGGTTAATTTTTGGAGTAGGAATTAACTAGAAGTTTAGCCAATAAGATATATAGAGTTTTCCAAGAAATAGAAGTTCAGCTAAGAAGAAATATAGGTTTAGCCAAAATATACAAATTTAACCAAGAAGAAATATAGCTTTAACTAAGAGTAATCATTTTAACTAAAGATATATAGGTTTTGCCAAGGGATATAAGTTTAGTTAAGAAATATAAGTTTAACCAAAAAGAATATAGGTTTAGCCAAAAGAGAGAAGTTTAGCCAATAAGATATATAATTTTAGCCAAGAAAAAGTAGTTTAGCCAAGAAATATAAGTTTAGGCAATAAAAAATATAGGTTTAACCAAGAGATAGAAGTTTATCCAAAAAAATAAGTTTAACCAAGAAGAAATATAGGTTTAGCCAAGAGATAGAAGTTTAGCCAATAAGAAATATAGGTCTAGGCAAAAAAATAGAAGCTAGCTAGTAAGATATATAGGTTTAGCCAAGAGATAAAAGTTTAGTGAAGAAAAAATATAACTTTAGCGAAGAAATAAAAGTTAGCCAATAAAATATATAGGTTTAGCCAAGAGATAGAATTTTAGTCAAGAAAAACTATAAGTTTAGCGAAGAAGAAATATAGGTTTAGCCAAGAGGAGATAAGAGTTTCGCCAAGGTAAGTAAAGGATTAATTGTTAGTTAGTATGCAGGGCTAAGATTTAGGTCAGTATAGTAGCTAGGTGGATGGGTAGTATGGAGGTCAGGGTTGGGAAAGAATTGGAAATGAAAAAAGAAAATGGTCAAAGGTCAGCAGCCAAAAAAGATTGACTGTGGTAGAATGTTGGTTAACGTAAGGTAAAGAGGTGAATGAAAAAGAGGCGAGTCATCCAGCCCATCCTATAGACAGAACGGCCAACTGGTGCAGTCATGGGGGCTGGTTCACTCTGGCCCCCATGCCCTACATAACCTTGTGTGCCCTAATGTGCTAACTCATTGCCCACTTCGAACCAGCCAATTCTGTAGTACATACATAAATCGCAGCAATATCTCACATCATGTCAAAATGAAAGAATTGCACCAAGTTTGTCGTGTTGTGCATGATGAAATGGGTGCGCTTGTACTTGTCGTGAATGTGTTTGAAGTAGTAGTGAGCATCCTTGTGCATGCAATATATGTTCTGTGCACTTCTTGCACAAGTGCAACAATTGTCCTCTGGCCAAATGTTGGGGTGCAAGAGAAGTCCTAACTTTGCCCTCCAAACTTCAGCACTAAACATGCAACATTTGATAACCTTGTCAGCTGAACACTATCTGTCTTGAACAATGAAATTTTCTGAATATTCAAGTTCACAATGAAACTACCAACACACAATACATAAGTCCTCACACTCTACCTCTAAATTCTCAATCTTATTAGAGTTATCCTTAAAGTAACCTTGTCTTCACTCTGTCTTTGGGCATCCTTTCACTCCCTATCCCCTCTGTCCGTGGTAGCCACAAAGTAAGGACATTTTATTAAATCTCAGTATGAAATGCTGAAACTCAGGGTTCTGGTGCTGTGTTTGTCTTACTTTACCGATAACTATAATGTGTGGAAAGAGTAGAGGATCTCATCCTACTGCAACCTCTGTAAGACCATCATGGGAAATTTGATTGTTTGCATGAACACACTCCCCACACACAACTTTGAATCGACAAAATCTTACCACAACTTGTAAACCATGATCTGCTTGAACAAACACAATTTACATTTCTCCCCTCAAAAAATTTCTATGTCCCATTTCCATAATTCAGTTTCTCAATAGTCTATCTGCTGAATCAACATTTCAAGGCAGATGCATCTGTTATTATTGTTACAGATACATACCCCAGGTACAGTCCAACAAATCCCTCGAGGTAGTAAAAATAACTCAATAAAAATAATTAAAGAAAGAATAGATAGAACAAATTCAATTTGCAATATGTAAATTATGTACAATAAAAGGTACTTCAATAGGTTGATTGATTGTAAAATTCTTTGACGGCAATTTTTATTTTACATAATGAATTTTTGGTCCCACGTAAAATTCACATTAGACTGAATCTCTACATGGGACCAAAAATTTGGTCCCATATAGCATTAAATATATGGGATTGATAATTCAATCCCATTTACAATTTATACTAGATTTTTGATCCTATATAGTGTTATATAGATGTTCTACTGAAAATTTGTTCCCCTATGGGACCAGGATATTGGTCACATGTAGTATTACATCCAATTTGGTCCCATGTTCAATTGACTGAAATTTTGATCCAATGTACAATTGGGAGTTGGGACCGAAAATTCAATCCCATGAACATTGTTCATGGGATGTAATTTCTGGTCCCATCTATGTAACCGTACATCAGATCAACATTTTGATCCAATTTTGAATTTTGCTCTTGTGTAAAATTGGGACTAAAATTTAAGTCCCATGTAAAATTGTTCAAGTGGCTTTTTAAATTTGGAAGGAACAAAGAATTACAATTTTCTACGCTCAATTTGAATCTCATGGAAAGTAAGTTACATGCCTTTTTAAATGTATTTGCACACAATGGTAATCTATGTAATTAGTTGTAATTATTGAAGATTTTCCTGTTAAGGTAAAATATGTATCCATATAAATGTTTACTAAAGCATAATTATTTGATATTTTACAAATTTCAATATGAATGTGGCACCAAGATGCATTGACATCAAAATTGACGCGACATGTCATGTAAACCCACAAATTATGTTGGGAACAATTGTCACATGAGTTATGTAATAAAGGGATATATTTCATGTGAATAGCTGTAATTTGTTTTGTAAGTGTTATTGACGTATGAAAGGGAGGTAAGGCCTTCATAATTAAAATAATAAAAAAACCATAGAAGTTGAAATTCAAATACGACAAAGTTTGCCTAAATGTATGAAAATTTGCAAAACAATATAACATAACTTTATGTTGTTCATAATTAAAGCTTGGGTAAAATGGGGTCTAATGAGCATGTAGTGCACACCACTCCAAGTTGCCCTATCTAATCCTAACAAAGGATTTACGGGCTAGCATGGCAAAGTGTGATTCAATTGATTTTTCTTGGATGTTAATATGCTTGAGTGTCTAAAACATGAGCATGTATTATAGTATTTCAAAAAGATATAAAAATATCAATATATATGATCATTTCAATAAAGTGGGTACAATTGGGGTACAAGGAAAAACAAACTTTAGAGCATTTTTAGGGTTTATGTTTACAAATAATATTTATATGAAACAAATTTAAGTAAAAAAAATTGAATGGTCCAAGATGACATATTTCATGTGATGGTGATGAATTTTCACATGTGTACATAATTGGGTATCAATATTTTGGTTTACAAGCAAAAACACAAAAAATGTCAAAATGGGTTGAAATGAACTAAACATGTTTTTTTGCAAAGTATTTCTTGCACAAGTGACTTGCATCTAGAGTTAGAATTTTTTTAATCTAATGAATATAAAAAATAGCCAAATGATTTAATAGAGGATTCATTATCCTTGTAGCCTTTTGTTTCAAAATTTCAAAACTTTGAAATTTTCAAATGATGTTTCTTTTGGTCAAATTAATTTAATGAACATGTTGTTGTATAAAGGGAATTATAATTTTCTTGCAAATTTTTTTGAAATCCATTTCATCATTTTATGCATTCATTTTGCATTCATTTATAAAAATTGTAATACAAACAATTGATCATAAATCAATCAAGGGTTCAAAAAGACTTTTATACAACATCCAATAATTAGTGCATTTTTTAAAGCTTGTTTTTTCAATTCTCTAACAATATGAACACATTAATACACCATAGTTATAATATATTGAACATTATATATATATACTTTTTTTTTGTAATCATTTTTCAATTGTGCATTTTTTTCGAAACCCCAACTATAAATGATCCCAACTATATTTTTCTAATTGTTGTCATTATGAGAAAATTATGTCCGTTGCAACTTGTCTGATGCAACTAAAAAGTGTCCGATAGAAATAGATTACAATTAAATAGACCAATTACAATGGAAATGTTTTTCTCATAGTGTGTGTGCTTAATTTCAATTACAAAAATATATAAATCATTAACATATGGTACCAAATAGAATGAAAGGTGGTGGCCTTTGATGTATATAAAAATAAAATATTTTTCTCAGTGGAAAAAATTTGTGATTTTTCATCACAATCTTAACATCCTAAGGGACTTTCGTTGTATGTAAATTAATGAATAAAACATTCAAAAGGTGCATGTTATTGTCATTTTATTGAATAATATTAGTTGATCCCATTTGGATGAAACTTTTTCAAAGTTTTCACTTTCAAACACAAATGCCTAATATCGTGAAAAAATATCTCCTTTTCAAATATATATTCACAACACCAACTTAGGTAAATTGTGCATATTTTAATGTTTAACAAGACATAAGAGGTAGGACACATGATAAAGGAATAATGCAAAAACACAAAAATGACAACAAAGTTTGCTAAAGTATAGAATTAGACTTCAGTTCACAACCATGAAAAGTGAGCATGTCAAATAATGTAGCAAGAAGTTGCACAAAAGAAAAAAGAAATAAGAAGGTGAGAAATTAACTATAAAAATATGTTTTGTCACATGATCAACACCACAATGTTTTCCATTGCATGGACCTTTATAATTTACTAATGCACAATCAACACTAGTAGAAAAACCCCATTTTTTGACTTGTTTTCGGCAACTAAAAATGTCTTTTGTGATTTTTCATAAAAAAAATCATAAAAAACATTTTGAGTCGCCTAAGATAAGTCGAAAAATGGGGATTTTCTTCTAATGAAAAGGTTTTGTGACAAATGGTTGACTATTGATTACACACAAACATTTTTTAGTAACAAATAGAATTCGAAAAGAATTTGGACGAATAACATGCTTAGGCTTTCCATTCGAATGAAATCTTGCCATTAGGTACAACTAAAATACACACAACCCACGAAGGGAAAAAAATGTTTGGAAGAAAACAACATGACCAACAAACCAACCTTTGGAAAAATTGCACACAATGTCTACAAAACATTTACTAATGATTGAGGTTGTTAGTGCGCATACAACTTAGATAAATAAAAGTCTACAAAAAAAATTGGAAAAAACATGTAAGGAAGGCATAGGCTTTTCATAAGAATATTTAGAGGAAGCAAACAAAATGCACATAACCACCTTCCTATAAAACAAGGTGGGTGGGATCTAATGGGATTAATTATTTTTTATGTGCTTGATATGAAGGGGAAAAAGGTAAATAAATAAAAATAATAATATAAAAGAGACTGGGTACAATAACAAATAAAAAGACATTAGGTGCAATCATGCAAATCATATGAAAATATTTGAACCTAAAAATACCATTGAATAATTGCAAATCTTCTACTA
>Ga0209208_10006054_pt1 | contig 16734 bp, 18 predicted proteins | sample S1TSphfallax_3_FD_187694 | JGI IMG/M metagenome (GOLD analysis project Ga0209208, IMG submission 187694) | Host-associated microbial communities from peat moss isolated from Minnesota, USA - S1T2_Fd - Sphagnum fallax MG (SPAdes) (version 2) | ecosystem: Host-associated > Plants > Peat moss >...
ACATATCCAACTTGAACAAAAGGATTTGATTATTTGATCTTTAGGAATTATATAGTTTATGTACCCGAAAATGTGTACATAGTACTTGAACAACCTATTGTACCACGAACATATATACCAAACTTTATTGGAAATCAATTTCCTACAACGATTCAACTAGTGACTAGCAAGGATAGACAACTTGTTCAACAACTTGTTACTACATCAATGCCAACCACTATACAAGTTACTACTAGTTTACCAACTTATGTTCCCATATGTTCTAATCATCAACCACCGTATAGAAAACAATTTGGAGATTCACTTGGAAGAAGTTCAACCGAAGGAGATCTACTTAGAAAGCCACCTTTTAATCCAATTGTTGCATCTTTTGGATGGCACACTTGACCCATGTATGTTTATACCACCATGGCATCAACCACATGTTGTGCAACTTGTTTCAAAACTAGCAACCAAGCCACAATACCCAACCTATGTCAAAAACACTGATCTAAATGTTCACATTAGAATACTCAAGAAAGCGATTAAAGCTAATGGTGAAATAATGAAGGTTGATATCATCAACCTATTTGGTTTTACTCTTAGGGATAATATCTCTAAATGGGGTGAAAAATGTGTTCAAGACCATCCAAACTACATTTTTGAAGAGTTGGAGCAAACATTTTGCAAGCAATTTAGAACTATAAAAAACAATGAGGAGGTCTACATGTAATTGTGAAACATACAACAAACCACCGAACGTATTGAAGTTTACTATGAACACATGTTGAAATTAGGTAACTATCTACATGTTAAAGCAATAGATATTTTTTTCACCATTGTTTTCAAGGCAAGTTTATTACCTTACCTAAGATTAACAACTATAAGTATGAAGAAAAATACTTTAATCCAACACAAAGAAATTGTTGTAATATGTGAGGAAAGTGGACCTATTAGTTTGAGTTATAATGTTATATTAAATACACTAGAGGTTAACATAATAATTAAACATGTAATATTAACAATTATAGCTAAATCAACATTAACATGTACCAATTGTGGTAAAACCAATCATTCAATGGAAACCTATCATAGTAGGAAAAAAGGTACCAATTGTGCCAACTATTATAATTAAGTCTATAGAATGTGTAGCAAAGACAATAACCCAAACTGCTAAATCAGGAAAAATTACATATTTGTTATCCATGTATAATTTGTTATAGCATAGAACACATATCCAAAGAATGCCCCCAAAAAATTGAAGTACAAAACATGTTCAAAACTAAACTTGTTAGTTTTAGTGCCATGACATCACCTAAATTGCCTCAAAATCGACAATGTGTGAATTAATGTATTAAATGTTGTTACCACTTGTAATCAACTGTCGAAACAACATGTGTTCAAGGAGAGGGAGTTGGTTAATACTAAAGGGGTTAAAGAATTACAACAAGAAGAATGTCTATGGGATTCTTTCATTGAAATTGTTAGAAAACTACAGCATAGTGGGGTTGAAAAACAAGTTGTTATTATTAATGAAGGTTCATTGCAAAGTAATTGGGTTGGATTGCCTAATAATCCAACCATGACTCAACCAATTGTAAGCAATCGAACTAGTGAAATGAATCAACAACCTATCATTTTAAAACATGTTATGACGAAAAAAACCTTAGAATTTTTTAAAATATTAGTATACAAGTCTTGGAGACCAAATATACATTGAACTTAGGACAACTATCGTGGGCAATTCCTATATCAAACATTACATTTTTAACCAATTACCATCAAAACCTATTTTATTAAAACCAGTAGTTGCATCAGTTGCCATTGATCGTCAAATGGCAATAATACAAGTTCAAGTAGGGAATAATTTCATTAAAGATGTGTTTTTAGATGGTGGTTATAGAGTTAATATTATTACGGAAAAATTGAAGGTATAGTTAAGTCTATCGAAACCAAAACCTACATTTTATAACTTGCGTATGGCTAATCAAACCATTGTAAAACCTTTAAGTTTGATTAAGGATCTTAGAATTCTTATTCATGGAATTCCCTATGTAGTGACTTTTATTGTAATTTAGAATAGTGCGTTAGACTCTAGCTACTCTATGTTGTTAGGTCATCCTTGGTTAAGGGATGTTAAAGTGTCTCATGATTGGGACAACAACATTATTAATATACAAGGAGTCGATACAGTTAGAATCATACATGTTACTAAAAAAATTAGAGAACCAACCAAATGTCCAAAAGTATTAATTTGTTATGATTTCCATTTTAGAATATTTGACGAAGAAGAGGATTTGATGTTTGCCACATAACCATGACTGTTTTCAATAGGAAGTACAATTGTCCTTACATCAATTTGGTTAGATCAACTTATTAAGTTGATTACATCAACAAGTTTGGATCTAGTTGGACATGTTAATAAACTTGTTGAACTTGTGTTTGACCCACATGTTTCGTCTTATGTACTTGTTAAATCAATACATGTACGACCTATTAAGGTAGTTACACCCCCAAATACTTTCAAACAACATTTACCAAAGATGTTTTTCCAACATAAAGTGGGAGAAATGGAAATTGATGAAACACCTGTTCGAATTAAAGTTCAAAGCCTTTGCATTACAAGCTAGACTGTAACTGAAGAAGAATAATTGACCAAGATCAAATTGGGTTCTGAAAAAACTTATAATAAGTTAAAATCAATATAGATCTGGAACCTTTTGTTAGTTATCAATTGATTGAATTGCTAAAGGACTTTAAGGACATCTTTGCCTAGACTTACAACATTACTATAAAAATGTGTTATAATTCACTTTGGGTTTCAGTAGATTTTGACTGAATTTGGACATTTTTACCTAGTGAAATTGTTTAACACCCTAGTGAACAGGGACTAGTTGCTACGGACAATGAATTATTTTCACTAGTACTTAGTGAAACAAGGTTACTTTCAAGTGAAATACAAATTTACCAAACCATTCACTTGCTAGTTAATTAACTAACCAACATGGAAATTAATTAAAATTTAAGTATTTAATATATAATATTATTGATAATTTCATGAGTTTTTTACTTATGATTTATTAACACGTGTCACTACCTAGGCTAAGTTAAAAACCTAGGTTAAATAAGTAGGCCACATAATCACCTAAACATCTATTCTAAGAATTAGATAGGAGAATATTCAGTCAACATATCACTATTGACCACATAGAACACCACTCATGAGGTTTGATCCTTTGACCTTTGGAATGGAGGCAAACACTTTTACCATCAAGCCGGGTAATTGTTGTGGTAATATGTTACATTACAGACTATTTATCAAATACTTCATTTTAAACATTACAAAAACATAAACTTTGAAAATTTATATCTTATTGAAATTTTGTTCAAATAAAAGGATTTGAGTTTACTTTTAAAAAAAATTCAATAATGTACATAATTACATTAATTTCCTTTTGAAAGTTTAAAATCATTTGAACAAAAAAAAAGTTAAATATCATTATTCAATAACATTTCAATGACCATTCTTTTGAATTTTTTTTTTAATAAATAAATAAGATTATTGTTAATATAATAATACTACTTATGTTAAGTTATTTTCAATTATTATACATCTATTTTTCATTAATTTAAATTATTTCACCTTACATTATTTACGGCTATTTATGATTATTCTCAATTACTTTTGGTTATTTTTTGGCTATTTCACCCTAACCTGCTTTTGGTTATTCTAAGTTATTTTTAGTTATTTTAGGTTATTTCACTTTAGGTTATTTTCGACTATTGTAAATTTTTTTTGGCTATTTTATGTTATTTTTGGCCATTGTAAATTATTTAAGTTTAGGTTACTTGCAACTATTATAAATTACTTTTGGTTATTAAAAGGTATTTCACCTTATATTATTATTGGCAATTCTAAGTTATTATGGGTTATTTCACCTTAAGTTACTTTGGCATTTATAAATTATTTCACCTTAGATTATTTTTGCTAATCCTAAACAATTCTAATATATGGCTATTGGTTGTTCTTTTATTAGGGCTATTAGTGGTTATTAATAGTTATTGGTACCTATTTTATTGGTGGCCATTAATGTCTATTAATGATTATGTTATTAATAGTTATTAATGGTTATTCTATTAATGGCCATTAGTAGTTATTCTATTGGTGGCTATTGGTGGACATTCTATTAATGGCTATTGCTGGTTATTTTATTAATGACTATTGGTGTTTATTTTATTAATGACTATTGATGGTTATTCTATTAATGGTTATTGGTGGTTATTCTATTAATGACTATTGGTGTTTATTTTATTAATGACTATTGGTGGTTATTCTATTAATGACTACTGGTGTTTATTCTATTAATGGCTATTGGTGGTTATTCTATTAATGACTATTGGTGTTTTATTTATTAATGGCTATTGGTTGTTATTCTATAAATGACTATTGATGGTTTTTATATTAATGCCTATTAGTGGTTATTATATTAATGATTATTGTTGGTTATTATATTAGTGGTTATTATATTGGTGGCTATTGGTGCTTATTAATGGTTATTGTATTATAAATTATTGTTGGTTATTATATGTTATATTACAACTATTGGTGATTATTGTGTTATACATTACTAGTGTGAACCTGGTGCATAATGCACCCCGTTGATGCCCCCCATCCAGTCTTTCGCATTTCCCACTCTGGTTCACTTCCACCTATTAAGACCCCTATAACCCCACCGCCACCCCCTCCCCCCCTCCACGAAAAAAATAAAAATCATGACCCTCCTAAACCTTTAGCCCAAAAATACCTCCCCCATCGACGAGGGCAGTTGCTGCGCGAAAACGGACGTAAAAGTAAAAGTAAGAAGTAAGAACTCAAGGTCCTGAATAATTTTTGGGCCCTCGAGTTCGGGGGGACAGTTTTCTTAAAAGTGATATGGGTTTCAGGACCTCGACAGACAGACACACTAACAGATAGACTTACTGAATTAATATATAAGATTGTTGGATATTTTATGTTATAATATCATAGGTTATTATTTTATATTCTAAATTATTTTACCTAAGGTCATTATATTATATTTTAGATTATTTTAAGTTATTGTACTTAGGATAAAATACTTTATAATAACATAAAATAGAATGACCTTGAGTAATTTAAAATATAACTTAAAATAACATATATTAAATTAAAATAAAATAACTTAAGGTATATCTTAAAGTTAATTGAATAATTTAATTTAGAATAACTTAAAAGCTTATAATAAACTAGTTAAAATACCTTAAGGTAAAATAATGTATAATAATTTAAGGTAAAAAAAATTATAATAACATATAATAACATAAAATATAAGTTATAATAACTAAAATAACTTAAAATAATATAGGGTATATTATAAAGTGGCATAAATAGAATATTAAAAATAAATGAAAATAAACCTATTTACTACAATAAATTATAATACTGAATTATGTTAACTAGGAATGAAACATGATATTTACATAATGATATTATAATGAAATAATTTCATCAGGGTGCAATCAGTAAAATGCAATGAACTTATTTCACTTTGAAGGTCCCATGGTGATTTAGGCCAGTAAATTGCACCCCACTTCTATAGTAGTGGTTATTTTACCTTCAATTTTTCTAAGTTATTTTACCTTGCATGATTTTAAATTATTTTTGATTATTTAAAACTATTTCAAGTTATTTCATAATATGTTATTATAGGCTATCTACCTTAAGCTATTTTTTAATGTTCTAGTTTATTCCACCTTTAAAACTATTTAAAGTCATTTTACCCCAAGTTATTTAATTATTATTATAATATATTATTCCATATTAAGCTATTTTAGGTTTTTTTGTTATTCCACCTTATGTTATATTATAGGCTATTCTATGTTAAGAGTGTAAAAATTGTTAGGATTTTTTAGTAAAAATAAATCTTAAAATTCTGATTTTTTAGATTGAAAATATTACGAAAATTAATCTATTAAGAAATTTGATCAAAATTTACCTATTGAAAATGTATTACTAAGAATTTTATTTTATTTTTTAAACCAAAATTTTAATGATACACTACTAACTCAATTAAGATTTCCTACTTGTAGATAAAATTAAATATAGTTAGTATTGGAGTAAGTTTAGCAAATTAATTATTTTCAGGGTAATCATTGTTTTGAGGAATAAATTATCATCATTTTTTCAAGATACTTAGGTGCAAAAACTTTTGTGTGAAAGAAAGAAAAAAATTCTATGATTATACTTTGATTTGAAAATTTGAAAAAATTGTATTTTAAAAATCTTTTCCATTATAGTTTAAATATATATATATATATATATATATTTCCTTGACAAGTTTGAATTTCAAGACTTTATAATCTAATACTAAAATTGTTATAAATTTTATCACTTTGAAAAATTGGTAGTCTATTTGTACTATCAAACATAAAAACTTCTTGCCACTAATTATATGTCTTTTCAACAATGTAGGAAATGCATTTCACTCTTTAATCCTAATTTTATTTGTTTCCAAACTTGGGACATATTGGGTGATTTTAACATTCTACCTTAGGTTATTTTTCGCTATTCCACATTATGTTATTCTAGGCTATTATACCTTAAGTTATTTTTTGTTATTCTACCTTATGTTATTTTTGGTTATTTTAAATTATTCCAATTTAGGTTTTTTCTTATTATAAAATATTCCTCCTTATGCTATTACAAGTTATTCCAACTTATGCTATTTTAAAATTATTTTAGGTCATTCCATTATAGGCCATTGGAGATTATTTTTGAATATTCCAAAAAATTTCAAATTAAATTATTTTTGGATATTCTACCATAGGTTATTTTAGGTTATAGACAAGGTCATTGACCTTGTCATTGTTTTCCAACTTGAAGGTATCCTTCCATAAGACCTCCCCAATCCCCATGCCACAATGTTCAAAAGCTCTTCCAAATCATCCTTCAATACCATTAACAATCTTCTCATGGGTGTTGTCATGATGTGGATTTGTTTTTCCCATTCTTGGAAGGAAGCTCACTTTGCCTTTGTGTTTTTATTTCCCACTTAATTTCCATTCTTTTTGCATTTTTCCTTGCTTGAGATGAACATGACCTTGAACCCATTGGTTCATCTTGGCATGCTTTTGCTTGCATTGATGATGAAGGTTGGCCCAAATGGTTCCCCCTTTTTTTCCCTAAGGATGAAGTCACATGTGGTGGAGGTCTTTGAGATGATGTTTCAAAACAATCTTTTGCTTCCATGGACCCATACTACACAAAAAATACAACCATTCATTCCCAAATTCCTCCCCCTTTTTTCAATGAGTCCTTTCTTGGCTATCAAGTAGTTGGATACTATAGCAAAAAAATATGAAGGTAATTAGACCCAACATAGGTATTTTAATTAACATGGAAACAAGTTGGCAAACAAATGTACCCATGACATAGGTAATGCATTTACAACACAAATATGTTGACAAATATATAATCTTTAGACATAGGTACCACATTGGGGATCCTATAACATTGACATTGAACATAGGCATTATTGAATTTGATCATGTTTTCAAAATTCAAATAAGGCGAACATAAATATTGCACCAAACCTACTAGAACATTTATAAACCATAACCATGACATTCATATTGTCATAGATGTCAATTTTCAATACACATGGTATATAATATTTTGAATAGACAATAATCATTGATATTTACATGTAAACAACAAAGCTAGACATTGGTATTGTAAATAAAGAACTTTGTTTAAAAAAAGAAAATGGTTTCTTGTTAATTCAATGATGGGATTTGATATGATTTGACTTGAACTTCATGTTTTATGGTAGGAACCTTTACAACAATGCTTGCAAACTTTGCAATGGTTGTAATCTATACAAATTCAAAAGCCAAAGGATGTGCATGTTGTTGCATTTTCCATTCCACAACTTCCCTACCTTGAACAATGTACAACAACCACAAAGGAGCATCATGTTCCTCTTGTTTTGGTTTGTTTTAACAATGCAATGACAATGACGAATGAACATGGTCTTCCCTTGTTTCAATTGTTGCAAAATTGTGATAACAATGACCATAGGGGAGTGTGATGCTCATGTGATTCTATTGTTGCAACAACAACAAAATTAGAGGGAACACAATGCTCCCCTTCCATTTCAATTGTTACACTTTGTTTATTACATTGACTTGGGTTGTTGTGATACTTGGTTGCTGTGGCATTTGGTTGTTATGATGACCTTGGTTGTTGTGGTGAGCTTGTTTGTGTGCCGACCTTGGATGATGCAATGAACTTGCTTATTGTGGTGGCTTGGGTTGCTATGATGAGTTTTCATGTTATGATGTTTGCTAGTTTCCCTACTTTCAACGAGCAAGCAAGAAATGAAGCTAAGGGTAGCGAGGAAAGCATGAAACTAGGTTAAGGTAGGTAGAATTTGAGCTATGGTAACTAATTATGATTCTACGCTAGTCAATATATTAGATTCCTTTGAAGGATATTGTGGGCCATGACTATTTAAAGTGGCGAAGAAATAAAGGGGACATGATTCCACAAAGAGAAAAATCAATCCCATAAATAGTGGAATCGGCCCCATCCCCGCCCATTATTCCAAAGGGGATGATGTACTTGTCTTCATCCACCATGGATGGGAGGTAACTCCGAATGTGATGGTCAATTAGCCTTTGGCCACGAATTAAAGACCTCCTAAGCTTTTTACCTAGTGGAAATATCAGAGCATTCTTACTCATGGTAAAAGGGAAGTGGGTATAGGGGCGTAAACCGACCACAAGTAAAATTACACTATTTGGCAAATAAGAAGTCACCATGTATCAAAAACTTTAGATAAAGTGGCACTACACTTTATGGGATTTGAAGTCCTGTTTTGAGATCCCATCACCACCGGCCACAATGGGTACGTGGTGATGAGACCTCAAATGGGGGGACGGGTTTGTTTTTCTCTACCTCTTATGTAAAGGATTCTGAAGGCAGATTCTGCCACTTTCTAGAAATCTTGGATTTCATAAATGACGATTTTGACTGGTTCTACAAAGAACAGCTAGAGTGCTATTTTGTTAGCAGAATCTTCCATTAGAAAGCCGTTACACCACGGAAAAAGGCCCCTAGGGTGTTTTGAAGGTAGATTCTGCGACTTGTTAGAAATCTTAAATTACAAAACTGGTACCTCCTCAAAGGAAGGGCGGATTTTGAGGGACATGAAATTTCTTCAAAATACAACTAGAGTGCTATTCTTTTTAGCAGAATCTTCCCTTAAAAAGCCTTTACGCCATGGAAAACGTCTTTCCAGCGTATTCTGCACCATTGTAAGCATTGAAGGTGAGGCCCGGTGATTTTGAAGGTAGATTCTGCCACTTGTAAGAATTCTTCGATTGCAGAATCGGGACCTCTTCAAAAGGAAGTGCCGATTTCAAAAGATGTGCAATTTTTCAAAAAATCAACTAAAGTGCTATTTCTAAAACGGAATCTTCTCTTACGGATCGTTAACGCAATGTAAAGCGTTCATGGCCCAGCGATTTAGGGTTCCAGGCTCTTCTTAGGGTTTCAGTTTTCTTCGTATTTCTGTGCGAATGGAGTTGCTGTTGTGGGTGTCGTGCGGGGTAAATCCTTTCTCTGTGGAGTTGGGTGTTGGAATCCAGAGCTTGATCTATTGAGAAGAAACGTGAAGTGGAGAGAGAGTTGGGGTTGTTGTTGGAATCCAGAGCCAATGAGCTGGTGAGAAAAGGGTAAGAGTGGCAGGAGAATAGTTGTGGGTGTTGGAACCCAGAGCATGAGCTGCTGCTGCTGATCAGAAAAAAAGGGAGTGAGGAGAGGGGAGGGAGAGGGATTTAGGACGAAGAAGATGGCGAGGAATGATTGCTTGACGAGGGTGGTGGCAGGTGTGGGAGTTGGGGGAGCGGTAGGCGGGGCTATTGGAGCTGTGTATGGCACCTACGAGGCTTTCAGGTATAGAATCCCGGGCCTTCTCAAGGTTCGTTATGTGGGGCAGACCACCTTGGGTAGTGCTGCAGTTTTCGGCCTGTTTCTCGGAGCTGGTAGCCTGATCCACTGCGGGAAGAATTACTAGTGGGCTGCAAGCAAGCAGCCGAAAGAACGAATGATGGGTGCTGCTTGTTTGTCGGTTTGCATGTTTGCACATCGACAGGATTTTCAGAAGAGAAAAAAAAAGAAAGCAACCTGTATGTTCTCTTTTACTCACATAAAGAGTGCCAAAGGTCTCTCAGGTATTGAGGCCTTTTTTTGGGGTTTGTTGTTCAGCTCTCTGGCTGGCCAGAATTTTTTCAAGTGGCCACTTGTTTGTGAATCTGGTTTACTGAATTGCTTATCTGCCATGCTGATATTTGCATGTGGAAAAGTGACAGCCCCATCTTGATTTTGGGGTGTATAGAATTTGTATCAATCAACTCTCTGGAATCAGATTTCTGAGAGTTGTCTTTGAATCTCTTTTGGAACATCCATTGCCAGTATACTTTTTGAGAGCCACTCTTTTGTTCTCGTGGATGGTCTATCAGCTGGTTCTAGCAATGATGCAATAATACAAGGGCAAAATTCACACTCTGTCAATCAGCAAATGCAAATTGTTAGGAAGTGATCAGATTTACATGCAGTGTGTTTTTGGATGAGACTCTGATTGCCATTGCTATTTGTGAGTTCTTCTGGGAAACAGTATCCATGGATTCTTCCTGTGAAGCAAAGATGAACATCAACACGGATGTGTGGAGGAAATGCAGGAAGTTGTTCAACAAAACATAGAGGAATAAAAAATTACCACAGGTCAAAGACAAAAGGATCACGACATCTGAATGGACATCTTGAAATGACTTCTTTGCAGCTGTTCTGTTTGTGGAATAAGAGAATCTAAGGTGATGACACAGAGACCTGAAATTTTGTCTGCAAAAGTTTCCACATGGGTTGATTTCCACTGAGATACCTAATGCTCAATGTTTCCTGTGTCCACTTGGGTTTTGGTGAATATGTGTTGACACTCAATGGTTACTGATTTTTTCTCCGTTCTATATAGTTTTAAAAAGATAGGTAAACAGAGCTCAATGGTTGCTGATTTATCTCCTTTCTTGCTATAGCTGAGAAAAAGATAGATAAAACAGAGCATTGCAAAATGTCAATCAGTGTCTTTGAAGAAAACTCTGGATGAGATTTTGCTGGAGACTATGACTAGGTTGAACAAACATGATTGGAAAGAATAAAGAATTTCTCAGTAGAATCGTCTGATCTCCCATTAACCATTTGCTCCCTCTATGCTATCTATGCAACACAAAGAGGAAGAAGCCTGATTTCAAAAATCTTCTCCAGATTTTTATGTGTTATTCTCCTCACCTACTGAAAAGTTTGGTCTCTTATCAAGCTCTCTGAAAAATCCATTTCTTCTATACTCAAGATTTGTTTCTCCATGGGAGGAGAGAGAGAGAGAGAAATCAATCAAGAATAGCACTACTACTACCATTGCCATTCCAAGCTGAGAGAAGGGAAGTGAATCAGTAGTTCATAATAACAAGCACCCAAACTGTTTCTGTCAGTTCCAGCAGAGAACCAAAACTAAAAGAGACAACAAATTGAGTGATGTGAGTTCAAAAAGGGAAACTGCAGTTGCTGCTGTTGATTTTCTCTCTCTCACGCCTGAGCTTCCGCACCCTGCGGAAGAGAGGATACGGCTGCCGCGACGCAGCACAGAAAAGACTGAGTATGAAACTGGATTTTATTGGTACACTTTGAGGTTATGGTGTTCATACCATGCATGAATCAGGCAGGCCAAATGTTGATATTGCGTTCACACGGGGAGTGGACAAAAACGAGAATTATGATGAGGTGTCAAACAACACGTCAACGATTGGAAAAGGGCCCCCGGAAAAAGCAGTTGGAAAGAAATGAAAATTGGCGGAAAGAAATGGTCCAGCTGGCAGCCAGCGACTGCAAAGGCAAAAGATGCACGGTCTCCAGTCTAGCCTTTTTTTTTTCGCTGGCTATACATAGCCAAAAAGCTATGTTAAAAATTAAAAATTGCTATAATCAGGTGCTTTTGAGATTTTCAATAGCCAGAATTCGACCAAAATTTAAGAAAAATCGCCAGATTTCTATATGCCGTTCAAGTAGTTAGCCAAAAACATTTAGCTTGTAGTCAAATTTGGCTAACTTTTCTTGTGGATCATGGCCTCTTTGGCTACATCACAAAATTGACAAAAGAAACATTGGTTCATCAAGTAGGGTTTTTCTTTTTTTTCAAATTCCTCAAGTAGGTCCATTGGTGAGGGAGGATCCCCAGCACTACTTAAATGGCGACTGTCCTTGGTAGACTATAGCATTTTTACAAAAGTGCTGCTGCAAGTGGCGACCTAGGAAGTGCATAGGTCTAGATGTGGCTAATTTAATTATTTTTATTTCGAAAAATGGCGAATAATTTGCTAAAAATCACATACTTTTCGTGGGTTTTTCTTCTCTCCCTATTTCCTGAAAATAAAATGCGCCAAGTTGAGAAATTTCGCGAAAAAAGCCTTTGTACAATTCGCACTGGGTTTTTTTTTTTCGTTTTTCGCCACAATGCGAAAACATTCGCCACAATAATTTTTTTGAAAAGAAACACTGTCCAGTGCCGTAAGAAAAAGAGGAGACAGAGAAAGAAAAAGAAAGGGAGCGGGGGTGCAGCGAGCGAGCGATCGAGGGTTTGTTCCCGTCCTCCGCAGCGTCCCCCTCGCGCATGGACCAAGCTGCTCTCGCTGGAAGATGGTGGCTATGGAGCAAGTGCGCCCTCAAGATCTCGCCGCGCACATCCCAACTGCGTCATTGACGCTCTCAAGTGTGCGCAGTAGCAGTTGGCGCCTTCTTCTTCTTCTTCTTCTGTCTTCGCACACTTGCGCGGCGGTACCTGTCAATTGCAATCGACCACAGAAGACGAGTCTGAGATAATCGTGGCGACGACTCACTCTCGCGGCGGCGGTATTTTGCCGTTTTTGCGACTGTCAGGAGGAGTAGTAATAGGGAAGCTGCTGGTTCTTGGCGACGATTGCATTGCTGCGGGGGTGACAGCTTTGGAGAGTAAGGTTTGCAGACAGGTCTTGGAGGATCTTGATCTGTTCAGCAAGCAGGGAACAAGAATAGGAGGTGGTGGCAGTGGTGGTATTATTGTTATTGTTCAGTTGAGCTTTTTGTTGCACAACCGCTTTGCTGCTGCTGCTGCGGAGCAAGTTTTGTGCTTGTAGGTTGTTGTGCGGATGCCCTGTGACAACTCGGGTTTGTGTTTGTCGAGTGGGCCCGGTTTGTCTTCTGTCGGCATGATGAAAGCTAATAAGCAGTACTTGGAGAAGGCGGTGGAGGCCAACAACGATAAGGAGCGGCCTGAGTCCGACGACGAGGGAGGAGACTCCGAAGAAGAAGAGGAGGAAGAGGAGGAGGAGGGGGAGGAGGAAGAAGAAGAAGAAGATGTGGATGATGCTAACGGCCATGGCCTTGATGTGAATGGTAACCACCAAGGCGTTAGGGACTCCAAGGTGATTGTGCTTGAAGATGATGATGAGGAGGAGGAGGAAGAAGACGAAGGCGAAGGGGAAGAAGAAAGAGATGATGACGGAGAAGAAAACGAGGATTCGGACGATGAGGAAGACGACGACGACGGTGGGAGCTACCATCGAGAGGAAGTCGTAGTGGCGGCTGCTCATATCAGAGGAGGAGGGACTGCCACCACTGGCGTCAACAACAACATACATGGCTCTGAGGATGACGAGGTTGAAGACGATGATGAAGACGATGTGGAGGTGCAGGACATAGAAGAGGAGAGCGACGAGGAGGAGGCTGGTGGAGACGACGATGAAGAAGAAGAAGAAGACGAAGAAGAGGCCGTTGGTGATGACGAAGAGGACGACGAAGGTGAGAGCCTCCTCCTCCCTGCTCTCCTAGAGAGAGAGAGAGAGAGAGAGAGAGAGAAGAGGCGTTCTTGTTCAGAAAAAAAATTCCTCCTCTTTTGTTGGCCTGAAAGAACACACCGCTGCTTCATCATCATCGCAGGTTTGAGGTTTTAGAGGCTTGCGGCGGCACTATCATTTTGCAAGCTTCTGTAAAGTCCTTTTGTTGCCACAAGAATCCTTGTTTCCTTTTTCAGACCTGCAGCCTTCGTTTTTTTTTTCTTTGCAGAGCATCCGAGCGGCGCGGTTGTGAGCACAGAGGGAGAACTTGATGTTCAAGAACATGATGAAAACGAGGAAGATGAGAACGGAGAGCTTGGAGAAGATGAAGAAGACGATGAGGTGGAGGACGACGACGACGAAGATGACCCTGGGAAAGACGAGGTATAATAAGAGACACACCACACTTATTCTTTTATGGCCTACCTCCTTCGCTTGTGGGTTTTATATTTGGGTTCTGTTCTTAAGGACATATGCAGGCTGTGAATACCTTGTTGGAGGGACAGTCTTTTTTCCCTGAACTTCACACGAACAACAACCTGGTGTTCTGTTCAGCTTTTGCAGCAGATGTACTGACTTTTGTTGCTGATAGAGTTTCCTCCTGATTGTGGTGTTCGATCCATTTTGCTGTCTACTTCCTTTGCCTGGTAGTTCAAAAGGAGAGAGATGTAAGAGGTCTAGAAGGGTTGTGGGAAGGGGAGTCTTGAGGAGGAGAGTAGTAGCAGGGTTTTATGTAGAGACCATATAAAGATCATGCCAGATGGGGTTTCCAAGGGCTTCCAGCTGTGGCAGCTTGCTACTGTTGTTGTGCTCACTTCCATACCACTAGTGTAAGACTATGTGGGAAGTAACAAGAAGGCATGTAAAGAAAGTCTTCCCTTTTTGATCCTGCAATCCTGCTTCTAATCTGAAGTTTTGAAGCATGGGTGGTGACTGCTGTTGCCTGAACTCCTGGGGTTGGTTTACAAAACGCTGGCACAGTTTAACCCTTTCATGTGTACTTTGTTTATAATACCCAAAGTTACATTGGGACGGTGCATGCAGGTTTTTGCAGATTGGTCTATCTGATGACTGTCACAACTCCAGACTTTTCCACATCTTAGTCCTGTTAGATGCTGTTGTGTTTGAGGCAGAGTTTTAGCTAGTTGGTAGTGGCTCCTTTTTGTGTGTGTGACATGTGGTTGTCAAATCTGACCTATACCCCTGCCTGTCTCTGTGTGTTGCAGGAGGATGAAGAGGACTATGGCACAGAGTATCTGGTGCAACCGGTGCAGCCAGAAGATGATGAAGGAGCCAGTGACTTCGAACCAGGTGAAGGTGACAATGAGGACGATGAGGATGAGTTTGAAGATGAAGAGGAGGATGTTGTTGAAGAGGCTGTTAAGGAACCCATGTTGGTCAAGGGGAAACGGAGTAGAGAGGAGGATGAGGAAAAAGAGGGACGGCCACTGAAACGGTAAGTGACTGATTGTTGAAAAGAGATAGCACAGAGAGAGAGAGAGAGAGAGAGAGAGAGAGAGAGAGAGAGAGAGCATTGCTTTATTTGAGTCTTGCAGTTTTTATTCTGCACTGGGGCTTGGGGGGGAGGAGCCTTGCAGCAATGTGTTTTGCTATAGCTCTGGATAAGAGTGTTCAAAGAAATACTAAGAGCTACACAGAGCTGATAGTTGTGGATCACAGTTGTGTCACATGAACAGGGTCTGAAGACTTTTTACTCCCAAGTCTCCATTGTTGTCAAAAACTGCAGTTTGTAAAGTTTGCTGAAGCTTTTTTGTTTTTCCTTTCTGGTTTTTGGGTGTGGTGACTTGTTGAGTGTGGCTGTTGGGTTGTTGTGTGTGTGTGCATATTTTCCATATCGTAGAACTCCCCCTCTTCTGCTGTTCTTGTAACGGTATGTAACTTGTGCAAATCAAGGATAGTTGCTGTTTTTGACAACACACAAAAACTTGAAGTTTGCGATGGACAACAAGATGAAAGCATCCATCCAGTCTGGGAAGCAGACATTGGAACCGGACTCCAGTGGTGCAAGTGAGAAGAAGAGCACTCTGGCAGCTTGGATTCTTCAACAACTTGCAACAGCAACTCTGAAGCAAACATTTTCCAACATCCTTCGAAGCAAGAAGAAGGAACAATACTCCATGCATTTCTGCACATCAAAACAGACCACTGACTCTTCCATTAGGACAGAGTGAACCAACAGCCACACAAGCAGAATGAGGGAGGATGGATGAGGGATAGATGGTAGTAGGTACAGTTCAAGTTAACTAGCTAACCACAGTGGTTAGCTGAGTTTTTTGGGTTCTTTACTACCTACCTACTAACACCACACCCACTAGCCCTCATCTATAGACTAGGTAACCAGTGAGAGGACACTGGTTACCAGACATAAACCTTTCTGTTCAGAGGTTTGACTGCATAACCCTCATATGGGTGGATGAAAAGTTTTGTAACCTTCTTGTAGATGGATGAAAAAACACATAACCCCTGATGGATGTAGGATTGCTTTGGCCGCATCTACATAGTATATTTGTATATACCAATGTTGGTGGGTCCCCAAGGCATTTGGGTATTTTTTTTCAAAACCCTGTAGACACCCAGCCCCTTGTTTGTCCAGCATCATCATGGCATACATGTTTTGCTTGCATCATCATCATGGCATACATGTTTTGCTTGCATCATCATCATGGCATACATGTCTTGCTTGCATCATCATCATCAAAGTAATTTTATTTTTTCCGTGTACACTAGTGTTGGCCATAATATTTTGGCTCTCCTTTCTTACCTACCTTCTTGATTGGTTCCTACCCTCCTCTC
>Ga0209208_10006056_pt1 | contig 16730 bp, 10 predicted proteins | sample S1TSphfallax_3_FD_187694 | JGI IMG/M metagenome (GOLD analysis project Ga0209208, IMG submission 187694) | Host-associated microbial communities from peat moss isolated from Minnesota, USA - S1T2_Fd - Sphagnum fallax MG (SPAdes) (version 2) | ecosystem: Host-associated > Plants > Peat moss >...
ATGGCCGCCATTGAGGAATTCATTCAGGGCGAGTGAGAGTGCGTGTATGCGTGGATGGCTTTCCCAGGCGGAAAAGCAGCCGGAGGAATCGCTGAAAACGTGCTTCTGATCGATGAGTACGGCAGCGCCTTCGACCGGCCTGCCTCTGGCATCGAGCACGCATCCACGCATGACGTAGCGACCCAGAGTGGCCACCGCCGGGGCTTTGCGGTTGGACGAGTTGCGATTGAGCACCGAGTTTGCCTCTGCCGTATAGCGCAGATGACCGGTGGGATCGACGAAGCTGGAGCCATGCAGCACCAGGTGGGCGAAGAACCGGAATTTGAGATCGAGCAACAGCGCCTGCTCGAAGGGCTGATAGTTCTGAGCGGGCACGTACACGGTGTCGTAGGTGGCGGTGAGAGTGACCAGATTGGAGAAAATCTCGCCGCCGAAGTTGATGCCGGTGTGGCCGTTCGAGTAGGTGATGTTCTCGATGACCGCGAGATGAGAGTTGAGTTGTTCGGTGATATTGGCCACGAAGCTGTCTGTGCCGGTCTCCTTGCGAGGTTTGCTGACGTAGTAGTTGGCCTGGAGACCGATGCGCGGGGTGATCTCGCGGGCGAGAGAAAAAGCAACGCTATGGTTGGACTGGTTGGGCAGACCGGCCTGTTGGTAGGTGGATCGCAACAGCACCCCACTGAACTGCGCGCCCAGCAGGGAAAAGCCCGCCGAGCCGTGATCGACCGAGCTTTGGGCGTTGGCCGTGCCGGTTGCAAGCGGCACCAGGAAGTTCTGAATGCCGGCACCGAGGCTGAGACTTCGCCAGGGCCTCAGGTTGAAGAGGAGATTTTCCTTGTCCGGCTCGGAAAACAGCGGATCGGTCACAGCGGTGCGGCGAAACTGCTGCCCGGCAAGCACGTAGGAGGCTTTCAGATCGTAGTGCGTCCGCCGCGCTTGGAGGCTCACAGCGGCGAAGGGCTTGCGGTCGCCAATGCCAGCGGAGAATCCGGCCTCTGTCCGTGGAGACGGACTCCACCGGAGCGCACCGATCTGCGTCCAGGTGTAGGTGGCGACGGTGTCCGACAGGAACTGCCAGTTCTTATTTAGGGTCTTGCTCAGAAAGAGAATGCCGACGGGGTCGCCGAAGCTGGCGGCGGCGAACAGGGGCGTGTTATAGGTCTTGGCGCTGGTGCCGAGAAAGGCCACCAAATGGCTGTCCCTCTGGTCGAGCCGGTAGCCGAAGCCGCGCACCAGCAAGAAGTGGCTGTCGTCGAAGATGTCGGTCGGCAGTTCGAAGTCGACGCGATCGTCGCCAATCACGAAGGTGCCGTCTTTGGTAGGTCGAAGCAAGCGAGCGCCCTCCACGAAGCTGCCACCGGCTGAGCCAGCCGAAAAGCTGAGATTGTACTTGGAAGCGAACAACGAGACGGTGCCTCCGGCCGCCTGGTAGAGCGTGGAATCTCCGCCGCCCACTGCGATGGCCTGGGCGGCAAGGCGAAGCGGTGCCGCCAGGCCGAACTGATAGATCGCCATCAGGGCCGCGAGGATCGAGGTGCGACAGAACAAGCGAGTGCCTCATCTACTTGAACTTCGTTCACGGACCTTGGGGGGAAACGGCTTCCTTGACTTCAAAGCGCGGAAAGTGCAGCACGATGGCTGTCGGCGAGCCGCGCTCCTTCCATTCGATGGCCAGATGCCGGGAAGTACCCGGCAGCAGCGGGAAACCGCCGCCCTCGACGGAAGACTTGTCCCCTAGCGCGCGCACCTCCTGAACGCGTACCAGACCCGCGCCGTCGTTGCGAATGTCGCAGACGACCTTGTTGTCCTGGGCACGGTACGTGGCGTTGGCAACGTGGATCGAAGCCTTGTCGAGCGGTTGCTTTTGGTAGAGGTAGACCGTGTGCGGCAGCATGAAGCGTACCTTGAGGCCGGCCGATGCACCAACCTGGGTAAATCCTGCGTAGACCGTGAACCAAGCGGGCAGGGTATCCGCCGTCGCCTTGTAAAAGACGTAGTAGGTTTGCTGCGGTCCCAGCAGGAAACTTGTCGTCGAGAGCTTGAGATGGATGCTCGGATCGATTGGCCGATAGATACCGCGGCCATCCTCGGAGATACTGAAGCTTCTGGGTTCCAGCACCACCGCCATCGGCTGCAGCGTGCTGTTGGTGACCTCGATCCGGCCGTCGGCTTTTTGCTGATATTCGACGATGACCGGTTGTACCGTCTGCGCGCGAAGCTGCGGCGCGGCGAACAGGACGGAAAGCAGGACGGCCAGTAAAGCGGAAGGCAAAACGACGGGCGCGACGATCCCGACTGGAGCACCGGGGGACCCGACAAACCCGATTTTGGTGGACATGGCTTACCTCCGTTTCCGGCGTCAGAGCGCCTCTGCCTGCAGGGTCAGTGTGCCGGTGTAGGTTCCTGCGGGCAACTGGGTCTGCGAGGCGAGGTTGATTTCAAGGTTGAGGTTGTCGGTGCGCGTGCCGGAGCGGTTGGCCGAAGTGAGCGCCACGGTAAACAGCGTCAATCCAGCGCCCGCCGTACCCAGGCCGGCGGATTGAGTGAAGGCGGTGTACGAGGTGGGAGTGCCGGTCGTCACCTGACCAAGCACTTCCGAGGTGGGAATGTTGTCCGGCGTCGAAGCTCCGTCGGTGAGGGCGGCGGTGGTGCTTGAGAAGTAGCCGTCGAGGATGAGGTTGGCGCGGGTGGGCAGCACCACCCAGGTGGTAGTAATGGCCACCGCAGCCGAACCCGTGGCTGTGCCGCCCTTGACCAGGCTGAAGGTCACGGCGGTGGGCGTCGCCGAGATGGTGACGGCCTCGGACAGCGTTGCGGTGAGAGAGACGCTCTGGGTGTTGGAAGTGACCTGCGCCGTGGCACTGGCTGCGGCGAGAGAGCCGAGCACAATGCCGAGGAAGCTGGTGGGAACGGCCGACAAAACGGGGAATTTACGCACACTGACTGCCCCTCAATCCGCTTGCCCGGCTGCAATGCAATCGGCTGCCTGCGACATGCGAAGCTTGTGAATGCAACGATCTTAAGAGAGCGCCAAGGTGGCGCTGCGAGGGAACTGCGTACGAAGTTAGAACAATGTTCCGTCCTGAAACCGAAAAGCCGGCATTCCCGATTCGGCTTTTACGGTCTAGGCTGCCCCCGCGATCCGAAGTATGCCGATTTTCTCGCGTCCCGGCGTAACGGTTGGCCGCCCAGTTCGCACCATGGGAGCAATGAGCCGGGGTGAGTGAATCTGCCCGGCATCCATATCCCCAGCTTCAGGAGAACGAAAATGTTTCAGCGATCGAATGTCCTAAGAGGAGTGCTCTGTGCCGCTCTCGCCCCGCTGGTGGCGGGCGCAGGCGCGCAGGCGCAAGACGTGGTCAAGAGTGCCAACGGCGTGACTTGGGTCAAGGTGGCCCCGTACGACGCCCCAACCGATGTTACCCACGCCCGGCCGATGCCGATGCCGGAGGCGACGATGACCGAAGACGCGGTCCATGGGCTGATGGAGTCGATGCGAACCGAGCACGTCAACCCCGGCGGCAGCGGATTCGTGCCCGGAAACGAAGGCACCGGCTCGCGGACCGAGTTTGCGCCGGTGTATCTGGGCAAGCCCGAGGGGCTCCAATCCGATGCGGTTCACCCGCGCCCGGAGGACTGGGGCACGAGCAATCTTCCCTTCACCACCGTGCGCGCCGACCTCTACGGGTTGGCGACCAACACCGACTATCCCTACCGGGCCGTCGGCAAGCTGTTCTTCGACATCACGTCGAAGGGCTACTTGTGGTGCTCGGCATCGATGATCAAACCCGGCGTCATCGTGACGGCGGCCCATTGCGCGGCCGAATTCGGGCAGAAGAAATTCCACAGCGGCTGGCAGTGGGTGCCTGGGTACTCGAATGGCGTGGCGCCTTACGGCACATGGACCGTTGCGCAGGCCTACGTGTTGACTTCGTACTACAACGGCACCGACTCCTGCGAGCAATCCGGCGTGGTGTGCGCGGACGATGTCGCGGTGCTGGTCCTGAACCCGCAAAAGAACGCGTATGTGGGCAATACGGTGGGGTGGTTCGGATACTGGTATGGCGGCGGGTTTACCTCCTCGGGCCTGGCGCAGATCACGCAGCTTGGGTATCCGGGCGGGCTGGACTCGGCCGACTACATGGAGCGGACGGATTCGCAGGGGTATACGAGTTCCTCGGATTCGAACAATCATATCATCGGCTCGAACCAGAATGAGGGATCGAGCGGCGGACCGTGGGTCGAGAACTTCGGCTTGCCCTCGGCGCTTACCGGCGAGTCGAACGGCTCGTTTTCGTCCGGCAACGTCATCGTGGGCGTAACCAGCTGGGGTTCGACGGCGGTGGCTCCCAAGAATCAGGGAGCTTCGTCTTTCACTTCCGGCAACATTCAGACCTTGTTGAATAGCGCCTGCGGCGCGTTCCCGGCGGCTTGCAATTAAGACGCGCGATGGACGAGCGGATGGGGCGGCTTTGCCGGAAGCGGCGGAGCCGCCCCAATTTCCTACGGCTATAACGTCGGTTTGAAGAGTCGCAATCCGAGCGACTACCAAATCTCGATTCTCGAGGTTGCTGGGTCCTCTGCGAGTGACAACGACATTCTGGAGATGGAGCAACTCTGGAAGAGCAAGCTACCGAGCTTGGAAATGGGCCTGAACCGCAACGAGGTCTAAGAGCTTGTTGAAAAAGGGCTAACCGGCTTACCCAAACGTACCTCAGGGGCTAAAGCCCCGATGATGTGATTGGCTTTATCGGCACGACTGAGGTCGTGCCCTGTTACACAGCTTTGCCAAGGATGGTTGTTCCGCAGCTTGTATGCCACCTTGTGAAGTCATATCTTTTCCGGGGCCTGAAGGCCCCGGGGTCCCTCCGCACGACGATCGTAGGAATTTCTATTTGGGGCTGGGTTCCTTGTAGACTTGGCCGGCCTTCATCACGAATTTCACGTCTTGCAGCAGCTTTACATCGGCGAGCGGATTGCCTTCTACGGCGATGATGTCTGCCCATTTGCCCGCGTCTAAGCTGCCAGTCTTTGCGGTCCAGTTCATCAGGTCGGCGGCGTTCAGGGTGGCGGATTGGATGGCCTGGAGCGGGGTCATGCCTAAGTCGCGGACGTAGACTTCGACTTCATGGGCGTTGAGGCCGTGGGGGTAGACGGCGGCGTCGGTGCCGAGGGCGATTTTAACGCCGGACTCGAAGGCGTGGCGGATGTTGGGCTTGGCGACCGAGATCGCGTCTCGCATCTTCTGCTGGTAGAAGACGGGCAGATGGCCGTTGGCCAGCATCCAGTCTTCGAGGTAGAGGGTTGGGACCAGGTACGTCCCGTTTTTCTTCATTTCGGCGATGGCCGCGTCGTCGATGTAGCTGCCGTGTTCGATCGAGTCGATGCCGGCCTCGGACGACCAGAGGATGCCCTGCGCGCCGTGGGCGTGGGCGGCGACTTTAAGGCCGAGCCGGTGGGCGTCGGCGACGATGGCTTTCAGCTCTTCGAGTGTGTATTGGCTGGCCTGCAGGCTGTCGCCTTTCGAGAGGACGCCGCCGGTGGCGCAGACCTTGATGAGGTCGACGCCGTACTTGATGTTCTGGCGCACCTTCTGCTGGACGGCGGCAATGCCGTCGGCAACGCCGTCCGAGACGGCGTGGTAGCGGAACGGCAGCAGGTTGTCGTCGCAGTGGCCGCCGGTGATGCCGAGCGGCGGTCCCGAGACCTGCATGTGCGGCCCGGGGACCTGCCCCGCGTTGATGGCGTCGCGCAGGTCCACGTCCACGTAGCCGCCGGCGCCGACGTTGCGGACGCTGGTGAAGCCGGCCATCAGCGTCGTCTTGGCGTTGACCACGCCATTGATGGCCTCTTTGGCGTCGGTCGAGGTGACTTCGAGGTAGGGGTCGAAGTTGGGGTTGCCGGTCAAGTGGGTGTGGACGTCGATGAGGCCGGGAAGCACGGTGAGCCGGCCGAGGTCGATGACGGCGTCGGATGGGGCGGCCGGCGTGGACGCTGTCGGGGCGATGGCCGTAATCTTTTCGCCAGTTACGATGATGGTCTGGGAGTCGAGCAGCTTGCCGGTATGCACGTCGAGCAGATGGCCGGCCCGAATCAGCGTACGGGAGGGAGTTTGCGCCGAAATCGCAGCAGAGATCGGCAGGAGGGCGGCGAGCAGGGCGGCGGCGCGGCGGTTCAGGCGCATGGATGACCTCATGGGGATCGGAGTGCTGGGGAAAATCGCAGTGTAGCAGGAGCCGCGAGCAATCCGAAGTGCAAGCGTCTCCCTCGGGCCGAAACAAAGGGCTCATGCGCTGGCATGAGCCCTTGAGGTTTACAGAACTGCAATTCAGCGATTCCGGTACACCCGGAAAGTGGAAATCTGGACGCTCAGTTGGCGGTGAAGCTGAGGATTTCTCCCGTGCTGGTGCCGGATTTGGTAGTGACCACGACCTGGAAATAATATGTGGTCTTGGAGACCAGTCCCGTGATCGCGGCGCTCACTTGAACGGAATTCGACGACGCGCTGAGGGCTTTCACGGGAGTGAGTTTGGTCAGCGCCGCGGCCGCAGTTCCATACTGGAAGTAGTAGGTTCCTGAAATGCCGAGCGTGTTGACGACGGCGTTGAGTGTGGCCGCCGGCGTTTTGATGGCCGTTGCCGGGTAGGCGAGGACCGTGGGTGTGCCGGCGAAGACGTAGTCGCCCCAGGTCAGGGAGCTGACCTCAGGGTCGGTTGCGGGCCCGACGGCGATGGCCTGAATGGTCACGTCGCTGGCGACTATGAACGGGCTGGAGTAAACGGGTGAATTGGCCGTGGGAACGCTTCCGTCGAGGGTGTAGTGGATGGTGGCTCCGGGGGTCTGCTCTCCCATGGCAACGGTTTGGGCGGCCGTGTACGTGCCGCCCGCGGGATTGAAGACCGGCGGCAAGACTTCGGGAACGACCATGTAGGTGGCGGTGGCAACCGCGCTTTCGCTCAGGCCCTTAGCCGTGGCGACGGCGCTGATGACGGTGGTCCCTATCGCGTCCACCGGGATGGCCTTGCCAGCGTAGAGGTAGGTGCTGCCTCCGGCGGTGGTAGCGGGGGTGGTGCCGTTGGTGGTGTAGTAGATGGCAGCGCCCGGGGTTGCGTCCGAAAGAGTGACTGAGAGCGGGGTCGCGTAAGTGCCGGAGGGCTGGCTAATTACTGGCGTAGCGGCGCTGGGCGAAACGGCGCCGACCTCGCGGATGCGGTTGTTGTAGCTGTCCGCGATGTAGAGGTCCGCCGAGGCGTCGACGGCCACGCCGGCTGGGAAGTAGAGTTCCGCGCTGGTGGCCAGGCCAGTGTCTCCGGAGAAGCCGGCGGTGCCATTGCCAGCGATGGTGGCGATGTACTGATTGGAAGCGGTGACCTCGCGGATGACCTGATTGTTGGTGTCGGCGATGTAGAGGTTGCCGTTGGAGTCGAGGGCTACGCTCTGGGGCAAATTGAGCGCCGCGGCCAGCGCCGGGCCGTTGTCGCCCGTGTATCCGGCGGGAAAGGAGCCGGCGACGGTGGTGAGGTTGCCCGTTTTCGATGAAACCACGCGGACCAGCGAGTTTTGTGTGTCCGCGATATAGAGGTCGCCTGCGGAGTCGAGGGCGATGCCCTGGGGAAGATTCAGCAGCGCGGCCGTTGCGGGTCCGTCGCCGTTGTAGCCGCCGTTTCGGTAAGCTCCGCCGCTGGCGTTCAAATAAACGCACGGCCCATCATAGTTCTTATTGCTAGCGGGGGCGACGCCGGCGTAGGTGGCGATGATGCCTTTGGAGTTGACCATGCGGATGACGCAGTTGTCGGTGTCGGCGATGTAGAGATTTCCCTTGGAGTCGACGGCTACGCCGTTGGGGTTCCAGAGCTCGGCACCCGTGGCTGCGGCTGTATCGCCGGAAAAGCCTGCTGTTCCGTTACCTGCGACGGTCGAAATGATTCCCGCGGGAGTGACTTTGCGGATGACGTTGTTGCCGCTGTCGGCGATGTAGAGGTTTCCCTGGGCATCGAAGGCTATGGCGGTGGGGTTGTTCAAGGATGCGGAATCGGCCTGGTCGCCGTCTCCGGCATAGTTCTGGGAGCCGTTGCCGGCGTAGGTGGTGATGACGCCCGTGGTGCTGACCTTGCGGATTCGCTGATTGAACGTGTCGGCGATGTAGAAGTTGCCGGCGCTGTCGAGAGCGACGGCGGAGGGGCGATTGAGTTCAGCCTGGAGGGCGGGAATGCCGCTGCCCAAGTATCCTCCGTTGCCGTTGCCGGCGACGGTGTTGATGTCGGGACCGGCGGCGGAGGCGCGAGTCGTCTGGCGGAGCAGGCGAGGCGATGGATTTTGGGTTTGGGCAAAGCTGACGGCGGCCAGAGCCAGCACAAGAAGCGCGACGACGGGGCGAGCGGGTACGAGTTGGGAACGCATGAGAGGGGTCTCCTTGACCTTCGTTCGCGAAGGAGCGGTTTGCCGGTTGAGAGGATTTGGAGCCGGGGAAACTCCGGTTGACTTGCTTCCTCCTACCTTTGCGCAATTTGCGGGAAAAACCCTGCAAGGTTCTGAAAAACATTGCGCGCAATCTGCCCGACTTCGGCGGTGTGGACTGGCGAAGCGGGGGAACCGGCCAGCGTTGTAGCATCCAGACTGTGCCTGAAACGCAATTCAAGCCGGCAGTCACCCTCGCCACGCCGGCGATGTATCTGCGCGGCGTGGGGCCGCGCGTGGCCAAGCTGCTGGAGGCGAAGGGGATATTCACGGCCGAGGACCTGCTCTACCATCTGCCCTTCCGCTACGAGGACCGGCAGCATCCTCGCTCTCTCGACGAGTTGAAGGCGGGAGAGATGGCCTCGGTGATTGCGGAGGTGCGCGGGTCGGCGCTGCTTGCCACGCGTAAGTCGCCCATTTTCGAGATGACCGTGGGGCAGGGCAATCTGGCGATGAAGTGCGTCTGGTTCAACGGCGGCTATCTGCAAGGGCGATTCAAGGCGGGGCAGACGATCGCGCTGTTCGGCAAGGTCGAGCCTTCGCGCAGCACGCGGAACATGAAGATGATTCAGCCGCAGTTCGAGCTGATTCCCGAGGCCAACCCGAGTTCGGCCGAGGACGAAGAGACGCGCCTGCTGGAAGTCGGCCGGATTACGCCCGTGTACGAGTCGCTGGGCGGCTCGCAGTTGGCCTCGCGTTGGCAGCGGAAGGTGATTTTCCGGCTGCTCGAGTCGGTTCGCGGCGCGGGCCGAGACGCGATCCCGGAGTGCTTGCCTGCGGCAATGCTGGCGCGGCTGGGGTTGCCGGGGCGCGGGCGGGCGCTTGAGGAGGCGCATTTTCCGCCCGAGGGAACGCGGCAAATCGAGCTGATGGAGGCGCGGACCCCGGCGCTGCGGCGGCTGATCTTCGAGGAGCTGTTTTTTCTGGAACTGGGCCTCGAGCTGAAGCGGCGGCGGGGGCACAAGCAGGCGGGGATCGCATTCAAGACGAACGACGCGGTGCGGGCGGCGATTCGCGAAGTGCTGCCCTTTCATCCAACAACGGCGCAGAAGCGGGCGCTGGGCGAGATTGTCGCCGATATGCGGCAGTCGCACCCGATGCGGCGGCTGTTGCAGGGGGACGTGGGCTCGGGAAAGACCATCGTCGCGTTGCAGGCGATGCTGGTGGCCATCGAAAACGGCTACCAGGCGGCGCTGATGGCCCCCACCGAGATCCTGGCCACGCAGCACTATCTCGCGGCTCGCAAGCTGCTGGCCAAGTCCTCGAAGAGCTACAAAATCGTGCTGTTGACAGGGTCGCTCGATCCGGATCGGAAGCGGCAGGCGCGGGGACAGATATTTCGTGGCGAGGCGCAGTTGGCGATCGGAACCCACGCGCTGATCGAGGAGAAGGTGGAGTTCGCCCGCCTGGGTCTGGTGGTGGTCGATGAGCAGCACCGGTTTGGCGTCCTGCAGCGCTTCCGGCTCATGAAAAAACCCGGCGAATCTGGAGAGGCAGGGGCGGAGCCGGACGTGCTGGTGATGACGGCGACCCCGATTCCGCGGACGCTGGCGCTGACCCTCTACGGCGACCTGGACGCGAGCGTGCTCGATGAGCTGCCGCCGGGGCGCACGCCGATCGTAACCCGCGCCGTGCCGAGCGAGCGCCAGGAAGAGGTGTGGGAGTTCGTGCGCAAGCAGGTGGCACAGAAGCGGCAGGCCTATATTGTGTATCCGGTTATCGAGGGCGCGAAGGACGATCAACCGGAGCTGGACTTTGCCGCCGCCGAGACTGCCATCGAAGCCGAGCCGGCTCCGGCGAAGAAGGCGCGCCAAACCGCATCCGGCCGTGCCGCAAAAAAGCAGGCGCTCTTCCCTGCTCCGGCGGCGGCCAATCCCAAACCGGAACTGCGTTCGGCGACCGAGATGTACGACCAGTTGCGGTTTGGCGCCTTGCGCGATGTGCGCGTCGGCCTGCTGCATGGGCGGCTGGATGCCGACGAAAAGGATGTCGTCATGAAGCGATTCAACCGCGGCGAGATCGACGTGCTGGTGGCCACGACGGTGATCGAAGTTGGCGTGGATGTTCCCAACGCGACGGTGATGGTGGTCGATCACGCGGAGCGATTTGGGCTGGCGCAACTGCATCAGTTACGCGGGCGCGTGGGGCGAGGAGCGGCCAAGAGCTACTGCATCCTGGTCACTGGTGAGCGCGTCTCCGAGCAGGCGCAGGAGCGGCTGGCGGCAATGGTGCGGACGCAGAACGGCTTCGAGTTGGCCGAGCTGGACCTGAAAATGCGCGGTCCTGGCGAATTTTTTGGGACGAAACAGGCGGGTTTGCCCGGCTTTCGCGTGGCCAATCTGGTGCGCGACCGGGATTTGCTGGAGCTGGCGAAGCGCGAGGCCGCCCGGTTTGCCTCCGCTCCCGATGAGGCGGTTTCGGAGGCCGAGCGGCAAATGGTCTGGGACCATCTGCGCCAATCGTGGCAGCGGCGCTATGGGTTGATGGAGGCGGGGTGAACAACAGAGTGTGAGTGGGAAAGGCAAGAACAAGGGCAAAGGCAAAAGCGGGTCCTTCCCTTCGTTCAGGATGACAAAATCATCATTGCGTGAGGAAACTCGTACCCGGCACTTACCCCTTGAAACTCACACTTCACACTTCACACTCCCACTCACACTCACACTTCGCACCGTCCCTACGCCGCTTCCGACGAGCCATGGCGCATCGCGCTCGATTCCATCCAGTAGCTGTGGATTTCGAGGTCGACCGAGACGATTTCGCCGCCGATGTCGTCGAAGTGGCTGCGGGTGCATTGGCAGAGTTCCGTGAAGCGCAGATGGGCGAGCTGGCTGAGTTCGAGGCCAACCGCGATGAGTACGGTGTACATGTCCACGCAACAGAGACGCTCGAACTCGAAGAGCATGCTGATGGTGCCGGAGTCGTTCGCGCCGCGGCTCAGCACCCAGCCGCCGCTGCCCAGAATGGCGCCGGTGAGGTTCTGGATCAGCCGCATGGGTTCTTCCATGGTGGTGGCCCGCATCTGGAGGGCCCAGTTTGAAGTGATGCTGGTTGGCGCCGGAGGTAAGGTCATCGGATTCATCTCCCTGTCTATCGGACAAATCCCTCGAATCTTTTGAATGTGTTTCGGGATGCGACGCAAATGGCCTGTTGCGAGACATTGGTTGCGGCGCAGTCTGTGGTAGCCTCCATGGCAGGATGATTGTTGGCACGGGAATTGACCTCACCGAAATCCCCCGGATTCGGAAATCGATCGAGCGGTTTGGCGACCGCTTTCTGGATCGCATCTTCACCGCGGGCGAAAAGGCGTATTGCCTGCGCAAGCGCAATGCGGCGGAAAGTTTCGCGGCGCGTTTTGCCGCCAAGGAAGCCGCGGCCAAGGCGCTCGGCACCGGGATCAGCTATGGGGTGACGTGGCTGGAAATCGAGGTCACGCGCGAGCCGAGCGGGCGTCCGGGACTCAAGTTTCACGGGCGCGCGGCGCAGATGGCGGCGCGGCTGGGCGTGGCAAGGGCCGCGCTCTCGCTGACTCACACCAGTGTGCTGGCCATGGCCAGCGTCCTGCTCGAAGGGTGACCGCCCAAGCAACGAATTCTGCGTCCGCGAGTCTCGTTCCTTCATCCGAATCGGGGACGGGGCCGCTCCGCGCCGGTCTGGTATTCTCACTCCATTGAGGGAAGGTCGCGATGCCCAGCCAGAAGGAACTTCGATGGTCGCAGTTGAAGGTCGGAATTCTGGCCCTTTGCGCCCTCACGGCCCTCACCGTCTTGATCTTCCTGCTGGCCGGCTCAACGGGTGGCCTGTTCAGCAAAAAGCTCAATCTCAAGGTCTACTTTGAGAACGCCAGCGGGCTCAAAGTTGGGTCGCCGGTGACGCTCAATGGCGTGACCATCGGTAACGTGACCAATGTCAGAATCCTGCCGCATCACGATCCAGATTCCGTGGAAGTCATCCTGCGGGTTGGGGCGCAATATCTGCCTTCGTTGCACACCGATTCGACAGTGGCGATCAATACAGCGGGCGTCCTGGGCGACTCGTTTGTCGACATCTCCTCGGTGCGCGCGACGGGCCCGGAGCCGGCCGACAATGCCACGCTGCAGGTGATTCCCAAGCCCACCATTCAGGACGTGGTCCAGTCCAGCCAGGACTCAATTCAGGCCATCAATAAGATCATCCCCAAAGTCGGAATTCTGATCGACTCCCTGAACAGCGACAAAGGCACGGCGGGGATGCTGTTGAACGATCCGGCAATGGCCAGAAAGCTCTCGAGAACCATCGACAATCTGGAGGCATTGACCGAATCGATCGCGTCGGGCAAGGGGACGATCGGAAAGCTGATTGAAGACGACCAGATGTACGACCGAGCCAACGATACGATCGCCAAGCTAAACGATATTGCGGCCAAGCTCGACAAAGGCAACGGCTCGGCCGGAAAGTTGCTCACCGACGACAGGCTATACAACAATTTGAACGCGGCGATCGCCAACACCAACGAACTGCTCAAGGGCATCAACTCCGGCAAAGGTTCGCTGGGCAAGCTGGCCAAGGATCCGGCGCTGGCCAACGAACTGCAAGAGTCGATCACGCGCCTGAACGGCATTTTGAAGGGGCTTGAAGAAGGCAAAGGCTCCGTCGGCCAGATGTTCGAGAACAAGTCGCTCTACGACAATCTGGACAAGACTCTGAACGACACCGGGCAGTTGATTGCCGCCATCCGGAAGGATCCGAAGACGTATTTGACGCTGCACGTGAAGGTGTTTTGAGGAACCGGAGTCCCCGCGTTGGCGGATTCCCTCAAGGCTTGATGCCCCGCTGATGCGATTGGGCTATTGGCGCGACTGGAGTTCCGCCCTTTCACGGGACATGGCGGGAATAGATTTTTCTCTGTCCGCTTAGCCGCTAAGGGTGTGTTACTTTTCTATCAAGCAGTTCCCGCCCGACCGGCTGCCCATCTCTTTGCGGACCGCCTATCCCGCTTGGGCCCGTCCGCTTGCCGAGGAATCCCGATGAAAAACTGTGACGCCCTTCGCGCGCTTCTCGCCCCCGCCCTGCTTTCCATCGGCATGTTCGCCGTTCCCGTTGCCCTGGCGCAAAACAGCTTGCCGGAACCGGCTTTCGCCCCGAGCAACGACTCGGCCCCGATGCCGCCAAAGTCCGTCAAGAGCCTGGACCTGAGCGCGATCGACAAGACGGCCGATCCCTGTGAGGACTTTTACCAGTACGCCTGCGGCAACTGGGTCAAGGACAATCCGGTGCCGGCCGACCAGACGCGCTGGGCGCGGTCGTTTTCGCTATTGGGGGAGCGCAATCGCTATCTGCTCTGGCAGCAGTTGGACGAGGCGGCCAAAGCGCCCAAGACTCCGCTCGAAAAGAAGTACGGCGACTACTACGCCGCCTGTATGAATACCTCGCAGATTGAGAGCAAGGGGCTGAAACCGCTGGAGCCGGCTTTCAAGGACATCGATGCGTTGAAAGATACGAAAAAACTGGCCACGCTGATGGGCGAATTGGCGAAAGCAGGAGACGCCGCGCCGCTGTTTCAATTCGGCGTGGGACAGGACGCCAAGGATTCGTCGAAGCAGATCGCGCAGACCGGACAGGGCGGGCTTTCGCTTCCGGATCGCGACTACTATCTGAGCGATTCCAAGCGATTCCAGGACCTTCGCGAGAAATACGTAGCGCATGTGACCAAGATGTTCACGCTGGCCGGCGACGCGCCGGAGAAGGCCGCAGCTGAGGCGGCCGATGTGCTGCGGATTGAGACGGCGCTGGCACAGGGCTCGATGGACCGCGTGGCGATGCGCAACCCGGACAATCGCTACCACATCTACACGGTGGCCAAGCTCGAAGAACTGGCGCCGAACTTCAACTTTGCCACCTACTGGGCGGCCATCAAGATCGGGCATTTCGATACTCTCAACGTCTCTACTCCGGATTTCTTCAAGACGGTCAACGAATTGATCGAGAAGGAGCCGGCCGGCGCATGGAAGGCGTATTTCCGCTGGCATGTGCTGACCGCTGAGGCCGAGAATCTGCCCAAGGCCTTCTACGACGAGAACTTCGACTTCTTCGGCAAGACGCTCAATGGGCAGAAGGAAGAGACGCCGCGCTGGAAGGAATGCACGGCGCTGACCGACCGCGCGCTGGGCGAGGCTGTGGGGCAGGACTGGGTGAAGGAGCATTTTCCGCCCCAGGCCAAGGAAAACATGGACAAGCTGGTGCTGGCGCTCGAAAAATCGCTGGGCGACGACATCCAGACCCTGCCGTGGATGAGCGACGAGACCAAGAAGGCTGCGGAAGAGAAGCTGAGCCTGATCCGCAACAAGATCGGGTACCCGGAGAAATGGCGCGACTACTCGAAGCTGAAGGTCAAGCGCAACGATCTGCTGGGAAATCTGCGCCGCGAGTCGGTCTTCCAGCGGGATTACCGGCTCTCGAAGCTGGGCAAGCCGGTCGACGAAAAGGAGTGGGGCATGACGCCGCCTACGGTCAACGCCTACTACAGTCCGTCGATGAACGACATCAACTTCCCGGCGGGCATCCTGCAGCCGCCGTTTTACGACTTCAACGCCGACCCGGCGGTGAACTTCGGCGGCATCGGCGTGGTGATCGGCCATGAGATGACGCATGGCTTCGACGATCAGGGGTCGAAATACGACGGCAAGGGCAACCTGCGCGAGTGGCAGACGGCCGACGACCGGAAGAAGTTCACCGAGCGGACGGACTGCGAGGTGAAGGAGTACGACGGGTTTGAGGCATCTCCGGCGCACGACGGCATGCCGGCGCAGAACCTGAAAGGCGCGCTGACCCTGGGCGAAAACACGGCCGACAACGGGGGCCTGCGCATCGCCTACATGGCCCTCTTGGACACGCTCGCCGCCGAACACAAGTCGATCGACGACAAGATCGACGGATACACCGAGGCGCAGCGCTACTTCCTCAGCTTCGGCCAGGTCTGGTGCCAGAACCAGACCGACCAGTCGGCGCGCCAGTCGGCCATGACCGATCCGCACTCGCCGGGGCGCTGGAGGGCCAACGGCTCGGTGCAGAACTTCGACGAATTCGGTAAAGCCTTTGGATGCAAGAAGGGCCAGCCGATGTATCCGGAGCATTCCTGCCGGGTCTGGTAGTCGAAATTTCGCTCATTTCTCTGCTCCCTGGTCTCAGGAGTGAGACCAGGGTCGCCCGCGTTTGCGGCGGGCGCGACGGGAAAAATCTTGGGCTTGCGGCGATACCGGAATCGGGCGCGAAACGTCCAAAGCACCAGCATCGAAAGGGGCTAGAGCGACTCCGGCTTCGCGCCGGAGTCGCCAGCTAGGCACAATGGCCCCCCACCTTCTACAATGCAGCGAGGGACCCAACCCCACCCAGCTCTGCTGCGGAACATGAAACCTGACGGATTTTCGCCCTGATTTGGGCTTTGACCGGTGCAGGACGAAGGAAAAGCATGAAGTTCAGGAAATTCGGCAAGACAGTGCTGACCGCTGCCCTAAGCTCGGCCATCGTATTCAGCCTTAGCTCTTGCATTCGGAGTTTTACAGTCGGCTATTTGTACGTAACGGGAACGATCACCGCGACTCCCTCAGGAAACGGCATCGTCAGCGGCTTCAAAATCAATAACAACAACGGTAAGCTGACAACTTTGCACGGCTTCCCACTTTCCAGCGGCGGAGCCAACCCAATCCGCGCGGTACTTTTGACTGGCGGAAACTTCGTCTACGTCCTGAATCGCGGCGCCAACGCGCAGGGCGGATCGGTTTGCACGACGGCCAACCCCTGCCTGAACTCCAACATCACCGAGTTCGCCGTGGGCGGCAACGGCATCCTGACCTATCAGGCCACCTTCTACACGCAGGGCATCAATCCCTTCCGGCTGATTCCGGACTCTTCCGGCAACTACTTGTTCGCGCTCGACCACGACGCCCCAAGCGGAGCCTATTGCGCCAGCGAAGTGCCGGGAGCAACCGCCTGTGGCGATGTGACGGTGTTTTCGGTCAACTCGACGACCGGACGCCTGACTCTGGTCACCAACGCGCAGTTGACCTCCTCGACGGGCAGCCAAGTGACCTACTTCCCCGTCCCGGCCAACCCGATCGATTTCTCTCTGGCCTCGAACTACCTTGAAGTTCTGAGCGGCGTGGCTGGGACTCCGCAGACCGTCTACCCCTACTCTTACAATTCCAGCACCGGCCAGTTGTCCACCAGCACCAGCGCGTTGCAGAACATCTTCAACGGCACCGGCGGCTACGTGGAACAAGGGACCGAGATCACCTACG
>Ga0209208_10006057_pt1 | contig 16729 bp, 10 predicted proteins | sample S1TSphfallax_3_FD_187694 | JGI IMG/M metagenome (GOLD analysis project Ga0209208, IMG submission 187694) | Host-associated microbial communities from peat moss isolated from Minnesota, USA - S1T2_Fd - Sphagnum fallax MG (SPAdes) (version 2) | ecosystem: Host-associated > Plants > Peat moss >...
GCTCCCTTCAGCGGCGCAACGAAGGGGATGACCAACATTCACATCTACTTGGTCATTTGCAAGAAGCTCTTTCACCACTTGGAGATGGCCCCCTTCAACAGCCCAATGAAGGGGATGACTCGCATTCACATCTACTTGGTCATTTGCGAGAAGCTCTTTCACCACTTCTAAATGGCCCATTTGAGCAGCCCAACAAAGGGGATGACCAACATTCACATCTATTTGGTCATTTGTGAGAAGTTTTTTCACGCCTTGGAGATGGCCCCTTTGAATAGCTGCATTGAGGCCCCCTTGAGTAGCCCAATAAAGGGGTAAACCTTTATTCACATCTATTTGGTCATTTGTGAAAAACTTTTTCACCACTTCTAAATGGTCCTTTCTAGCACCCCAAGGAGGGGGATCGTTCATGTTGACATTTTTTTTCAAAATCCCCTCTCTAGTAAAAGATTTGAAATCAAGTGAACTCAACATGTCATTAGTTTCAGCGTTACATATTTCTTGAGTGTTTAACATGGTCTCACTCTCAACCATGGCCACACCACACTTAGCTTTATCCTTGACCAAGTCAGAGATAGCGCCATAGCTTGGTTGCATCTTGTTGCTTATTCTACAAAAGTATAAGCATGAATGGAAACATATAGGTGTTTATCGAGTCCCCTTCCTAATAGAGAATGATGATAAATACCATTTTCTACCGCAAAAAAGAAAGTTTGAAATAAAAAAAAGAAGCAATGTATGTGTATTGGTGGTGGAGAACACAAGAATAAAACTAATAAACTGAATTTCAGAAACACCTAATTGTTTACCTTAGGTATTGTACCAAAGGTTCAACGCATCACACATTTTTTATTACTCTATCACACTACCAAATTACAGATGCTTGCTAACCAACAAAGGGGAATCCACACAATCAAATAAATCTTTTAAAACTAGATGGCAAGAGATCAATATCATGAGATTTAATAAAATGGAGAGTGGAGAAGAGAAAGAAGAAGAAACAAATTTCTAAAAAACTTCTAGGAGTGAGGAGATCTAGCATCTTATACACAATGAAAAAAGAGAGTTTTTAGTAAGAAACCACAAGACAATAGTCTTGAAGAGTAAAACAAGAAGCTCTATGACCCTAAGAAAAAACAAAAAAATCTTTGAAGCACAAGCTAACAGAAGCTCAAAATCTGGAAGTTGAGAATGGAGATAGTCGCAGTGGGATCTCTCTCATATGTGGTCATTAGTAATAAATATCTAAAGACCGAGTGAATTCACTTAAAGCTGTAAGAACTTGAAGGGATGAACAATGGACACCTTCCCAGCAGCGACGGACGAGTTAGCATCTTCCCCCAGTTGTAGCAAGCGTTGAATTCCTTGCAGCAACACTGCTTCTGGACCCCAGTTTTTTGCTTCCTAGAACTTGCGGGGATGTTCTCTTCATTTCTCTACTGTGCCATCGGTAAAGATGTGAAATACCGACTCAGTTCACACACGGGAACCTGTAAGAACTCGGAGCAGGAACGATGGACCTTCCCAGCAACAACCAGCTATCTACTTTCCAAGTTGTCGGAAAGCTTTTTTAATTCCTGGTTCAGACGACAGACTAGATATTACGACTTCATATCGCAGTGTCCATTCCTTGGAACTAGCGGTGATTCTCTGTTTATAGAGGAATTAGAAATGAATTTATAACACATTTGTTGCTGCTTTCATCTCAGGGACTGGAACTCCTCCTCTTTCAAGAGAAATTAACTTAGACTGATTTCTATATAATGCAGTTTTTTGCAGGCGCTTTGCTCCTTAGAGAGAAGCCTATGATAATGATGACTAGTGTGGCCTGTGCCGTTGGCGCAAGTGTTACCCTGTCCTCAACTGATTTTTCCTTCCAAAACCTGGTTTTTTGGAATTTATTTGAATTCGCAGAAATCACTTAAAATTCAATATCTCTCACATTCTGAATCCAAATCTTACCAAATAAATTCCATTAAATCTTACTCATCAAAATCTTTCCAACAACACTGAAGGCACATTCCAATTCCTCACAATTTTTCAGCTACTTTTAAATTTAATTTTCAGTGAAGAAATCATTCAATATTCAAGAACTTTTGCACCACAAGTCCAAACGTCATGGAACCAAGCCCATGCAGCCCTCCTTGTCAGGAGCTTTTCAAAGACACCAAGAACACAATCTGAAGCATACAGGTTTGGTTGATCTCATAACTACAAAGCAAAACAAACTACCTTCATAGATAGATGATTATGCTACTAGCTCCTAACAATTAGTGCCAAACCCAGCATGATTTTAGGAGATTGTAGCTTCTTGCTACAGAAAACATGTTGGTGTTTTCTTTTATGGAGATATTAAAATTAAAAATTAAAAAAAGGATATTTTAGGGTTTTCCAGTCGCCCCTGGAACAAAAAAAGTTTGCCAGATTTCCATATCAGATTTCACTAGGCAGCCACTGAATTAGAACAACGCTTATGTGTTTTTACTGTCATGTCTGTTTCTTCATAGCCAAATTTGGCAAAATTTTCAACAGTTGATCTGCATCACCCCAAATTGGAAAATTAAAAAAGGAAGCTGCAATACAGAGCCTCTTTTTTTCTATTTTAATGTTGCTTCTCATCATTATAAATATTCCACCCCTATGCAAAATCAGGGTCTCTTAAGTCCAAATTTATCATTTCCCAGGTTGAATATAGCCTCCGACAGGCCTCACTCAAGAAGGTGAAGGTACAAGTGTAGGTGCTGGTTAACCCTGGCCAGCAAACATCTGAGTTACTTCCTGAAAAGCACTACCTGGATTGAAAATTCTAGATGGATTCAATTTGAAGACCAACAAATACTGCCGCTAGGGGGAGAGGGCCGCAAGTCTATTCTGTCTACAAATGATCAATTCCTGGCAGTTCAAAGAAACCCAAAGTAGAACTGAACGCCTCTACACGTCTACATAAAATCTCGCTTTGAGAACTAGCTTTTCAGGCTCACCAAAATCACCAAAATGAGCTCCTTCTAAGAGTCATGACTCATGAAGTAATAACTCTCTCTTGCATCTTCAGCTTGATCTGATTGCAACTATGGGATGCTGATTGCGAGGCATTGAGAGGCAGCATGCAGTGAATTCACCTATGTTCCCAAGGCAAAACACCCGGTGATCCAAATTTGGTTTTTTGATTTCAGATCATTTGTAGACCCTGTCAGATTATTTGGTGGGTGCTGGGTCGAAAGGGTCTACAAATTATTAGCCAGCACCCACCAGTGCACTATCCACTGGAAACCCTTTGTGATACAGTTGTGGATGAACCACAGCTGAATGACCAATGTTCCACGTTGGTAACCTCTCCTGTGAACCCTCCATCCCAATCTCACTCTATCTAGGTAACTACCCATTTAAGTGGGTAAGTATCATTGGTAATTAGGTACGAAATATGTGTGGTTACTACGTAGGTAGGAAAGTAGATTAGGCCCTTGTTGGCTACTAGCTCGGCGGATCCATGTGCATGGTCAGGACATAGCTAACAACCATGGTTATCTCTTGGACAAGAATACAGTGATAAAGTGTTTCATGTCCAATACGATTGTATTCAAACACATCTCTTATGAGGTTTAGGTCTTTCAAAATGCCTGCCCTTCAAGGAGGGAGGAAAAATTACGGGCTGTAAAGTGCCCTACCCCTACACTTGGAAAAAGCTTAAGAGGTCTGTTTGGTACCTGAATTCCTTCATCACCTACCCACCAGTGTTGTCTGCTTCTTGATTTCAAGAGGAACCTTTGGTCCCAGTTCTAACTTTTGAAAAAAGAATTTGATGAAACATTAAGTCTGGCCTTGAGCTCTGTTCTTTGGATCTCTAAAATGTCTAGTTCTAATGATTTCAACATAGAAGATATTATCAAAGGTTAATTATGTAAAAGCAATTGAATGCAATAACTTGCCTAAAATGTAAGGTCAAACTATTTTGTATATAGAAGTTGTACTTATATACCTAGAGAAATCGAACCCATTTAAATAGGACAACATCCTGGACTCAAGTTCTAATTCAATTTTGAAAAGAGACCGATTCCTCAGTTAGTTTCTAATGACAATTCTCAAAAAACTAAGAACCTTTGGTTCAAAGAATATAGAACCTGACCTATAAATTAGACTTGAACGTACCTAAATCCCAAAACATGCCAACATTATTACTCACACCATCCAACCCTACACAACTATTTATTTATGAAGGGCAAAGATTGTTAGTCAATGGCAATCATTACCTACTTTTAAATATCTTGTCAAACAGAAACCTTGGTCATTCTAGTCTGTAAACAAAAGGTCATTAGTGGATAATTGGAGCAAGTCCTACTCTCAATCTTGTAAAATTGAAAATCTAGAAGTTAAACAATTATCATTTTAAGTAAGTAGGGAGTCAAGGGATTTAATTATCATGTCAAACAATTTATCAACTAAAATTTGATTAATTATAATGATGGAACCTTGCCAAACTTAATTACTAAACAAACACGCATTCGAAAGGGGAACCCAAATAAGAAGGAACATAATGAAAGGACCAATGTCCAACCAAGAAACAAAACCCAAAAGTGCCAATGCACCAACAAGAGTAGCAAAAAAAGACAGTGGTGACCTGCCAAAGGGGAAGTATTAGGAGTGGAGGGAACATGCAAGTCATGGATTAGTCCAAGTAGACCCATGTCCTAGGTAACATAGATTCATATCCACTATGATGGGATACTTATGTGACCCTCTAGCTATCTCCAGCACCTGCAAACAACTTCCCAACTTAGATGAAACCTTATTAAACTCCCATAGTTGATGAGTTTAATTCACCAACAACCTTTTTTTTACAAATTTATGATGTAGCCAAGGTGGCAATCATCCATAAACAGGTTTAGTCAAATTTGGCTATCAAAACAATATGAAAATAAAATATTTAAATGCCCTTGTATATTGAAAAAAATTCTTTTATTTCTCATTTTATGGAATTGTTTTTCAAAAATTCATTATATTTGTGACCAAAAAATGGTTATCACCATCACTACCAATGCACAACAATTCAAAACTTTAGCACAATGATAACCATGATGATATAGGTAGCAGAAAGCAGGTTATTAGGAGGTAAAATAGATGTACATAAGTGGTTAATAGGTAATTGTGGCCACATAGGTGGTTATTTTGTAAACAAAAAAACTTGTGGTTAGTTCATAGTCAGTCCCAGGGGCTAGTTTAAAGACCCTCCAGTAAAACAATTTATTTGACGTATGGAAACATTAGGGAAGATTTTTACAACCCTGTTGCATTGATCAAGGCAATTAATGTAGTAGGGAGAAATAAAGGGAGGTAATAGTTTGATAAAGTATTGCTCCAAAGCAATCTTAGATCTATTTGCAAAACATGATGAAATAGTAAATTCACAAAAGAAATGGTGTTTTTTGACAAATTTCATGGCATGATTCATCCTATTGGCTAGGTTCAAATACAATCAAGGACTTCAAGTGTGAAGCACCTTAATGCAACAATTGTTTTTTGGTCCACCCTACTATGCAATGACCCCATTTTCAATAGAGGAAAGTGTAACTAACCTTACTTTTTACTTGCCCATGTGATTAATCCTTCTACAAATAGAAAACAACAATAGTTAGCCATAGATCATTCTAGTGTTGACATCACCTGCCCAACTAGCTTTGGGGAAATCATGCAAGATATAGCAATCCAACACCCTTTGATAAAAAAATCCCAAATGTCAAAATGCCATTGATATATTTTTAATTTTGTTTTGATGCTTGCCAATGGGCCTCTTTGGGTTAGAAAGAAATTGGCCCAATGGAAAAACAACAACCTAGTCTTGTAAAAGCACTTGAATGCATGTGACAATCAATGACGGTAAAACGAGTTCATCTTTTGTTGTTGTTAAAGTTTTTAAAAGCTATATCATGTTTTGATAAAGTGATTACAATTTTTGAAGGAATATTTATGGGTCCACACATGCCAATGGGGGCTAGGGTCTCCTCTCTAGGTGATTGTTCAGTTTTAGATATTATTCTCAAAATATACTTACTTCAAAATATTTCAATAATATTATGTTTGAAAGTTGAATTTTCTTCATGTTTAACCCAAAAAGATGTTGCAATATATTATTATGAAAAATATATTTAAAAAACCCTTCAAAACATGTCATGTTAAAATAAAACCTCAAAAATATAACTTCTTACAATGTTATTATGATTTTTTTAAAAATTATATCCTCATTAGATCCATTCCAAATCACACCTCATGTTTCTATAATATATTATAAATATTGTCACAAATTATTTTTGAATGACCAACAACATTACTATTATTTTTGATACTAAAACATGAAAAATTAAGCATTGTTACACTTGATTTTGGCTCCTATGATTGTGATTGCACCTTTATAGATTTACAATTGTTCATTGTAAAGTGTTGAACAATAGATGTCAAATATATTTGTTAGTAAATATAAAACCCTCAACATGGTTCTAGATGACTTTGATACCAAGTATGTAATGAAAATAACCTTAATTCATAATTTCAAATTCTTTTTTCATATTTTCTTTTCACTCATACATGCCAACTTCACATTATTACTAACAATAATGCCATTGTCCACATAAATTGCCACAATAATGAAAACTTCTTCAATATTTGTTTGTTGGCATTGAATTTTGTTTTTGAAACAAGTAGGTATCAAGTCATTCATACAAGATTGAGGTGGTTGTTTTCACCCATAAAAGGATTTATGTGACTATATAACAAACTATGTTTGTTGGGGATGATATGTTACATCCTTTGGGAATTGTCATATATTAAATGTCTTAATCCAAAATATCATTTTAAAAGGAAATTTAAATGTTTAATTGTTGAATTTCCAAATCAAATTGAGAAGCCAAAGATATTAAAATTCTAAGAAACTTTTAATTTAAAATTAGAGGGAATGTATTTATAAAGTCAACTCCTAAAATCTGTGTGTATCCCTTTGGCAACCAATCTAGTGTTGTACTTATCTACATTGCCATTTGATTTGTACTTTATTTTGAAAATCAATTTTGAAATAACTGGTTTTTGTCTTTTGGCAAAGTCGTATAAGTCTACGCATTATTTTTTTCTCTAAAGATTAGATTCAGAAGCTAATGGCAACTTTCCAATAGTGGGACTCCTAGCAATTAGATCTTTCTTCATATATTATTGGAATTTGGGTTATGTTGTTACCAAAGCATTCAATGTCTGGGGTGGGCTTACTTTCAATAGTTTTAATTAATCTTTTGAGTATGAGATGATTGCTAGGAACACTGTAGGCTTGTTATTAGTGGTTACGACTCAAGTATGGAGATTTGCAAATGGGTTTGCATTTCTATTGCTGAAATTAGGTTAGCTATTCGGTTTGTTATTAATAGGAAAGATGCTAAGCCTAGGGGCTGTTGCAAACAGTCTCAGATTGAGGAGTTATTCATTGAGGTTTGGCGTCACATTGGTATTTTCAGCAGGTCGGGATGCTAGTCTCCACCAGAAACTCCTCCTTGGGTTGCACTATTTGATTCCTGATCAACAAAATGGGTTGCTTCCGCCCCCAGCCCGTCACATAGTACCCTTTGCATGACCCCTTCGCATTTTCCTATGAATTGAGAGTAGAGGTTGATTCAATAATGGAATGTGAGTAAGAAATCCCAAGACAATTGTTTTTTGGAAGAGTACAACACAAAGCTCTATGAAGCCAAGAAAAAAAATCTTTACAGCACAAGCTAATAATTGGAGCTCAAAATCTAGAATGGAAGACCGGAGATAGTTGATGCTGTGGGATATCTCTCATCTGTGATCGGTAATGATAAAGGGTAAAGACGGACTGAATACCCTGGAAGGGCCTGGAAGGGATGAACGCTGGAATGGATAAGCGATGGACACCTTCGCAGTAGCAACCAACGAGCTGACATCCCCCCCCCCCCGTTGTAGCAAGCTTTGTACAAATTGCATGCACTGGGCACAACACTGCTTCTGGACCCCAGTATCTGCGGCTAGAACTTGCGAGGATGCTCTCTCTTCATTTCTCATCTGTATCCATCAGTCAGGATATTCAAGACCGACTTCGTACATGCCCTGCAAGCTGTAAGATTGGGGAGGACAACGATGGACCTTCCCAGAAACTAGCGAGGTAGCGTCTTTCCCAATTGTCAGAAAGTGTTTCATTCCTGGTACAGTCCAGATCACTGTACATATGACTTTCGGACCCCAGTTTCCATTTCCTGGAATTAGCGGTGATTCTCCCTTTATGTTCTCAATGGAGAAGAATTAGAAATGAATTTATTTAGACATTTTGTAGCTGCTTTCATGTCCAGCACTAGAACAGTCTCCTCCTCCTCATCCAACAGAAATTAGCCTGATTTTGATACAAGGCAGTTTTCTTGTAGGGACTTTCAGTGATTGGGGTGCATCTGTCACTTATATACACTATGAAAATGACCATGATTATGCTACCAGCTATTAACAATTTTTAGTGCAATATTATTCAACAGCATAATTTTAGTACATTGTGGCATTTTGATGCAAAGAACAGGGGAGTGTTGCTTTTCCTGGTGAAGTTAAAATTGAGAATGCCAGAAAAATGATTCTTTGGGGGGATTTTGCAATAGTCAGAAATTAGAATTCCAATAAAATAACCAAAAAAAAGCGCCAGAATTATGTATTAGATACCAACAGGAAGCCAATAACATAGAAGGATGTTTAAAAGTTTTCACTTTCATGTCTCTTTCAGCTTTATAGCCAAATTTGGTTGAATCTTCCTGCAGATGATCAGCACTTGGAAGTTGGTCTACACTCCACACCACAAAATGTAAAAAAGGAAAGAAAAAAAGAAAGAGGAAGCTAGCTGCAAGAGTGAGCCCCAAAAAAAGTTGTTGTGTGAATTCTTTTCTTTGGAAGACAAACATCTAACTTACTTCTTGCAAATCATGACTTGGATGGACAGCCAGAGATGCCAAAAATGTGTTTTTATGTGCCCATAGAAAGATGAACTGGAGGGAGGGACTGCATTGAAAACTACATAATCTCATCCAAGTGGGAGTTTTCTTCAAAATTTCAATGAAAGGAAAACTCCTTTTTTTTTTGTATTGGCTGGGCCCTTACCAAAACATCCTCAATGCACTATTCCAAGTCCAACCCAACTTTAGTTCACCTATCAACAAAAAATAGTGTGATTCATATTAGTTAGTTTGGGTGGACAATCTTGACATGTTTTCCCTTTTGGTGACAGACCTCTCTGATTGGTTCATCACCCAAAAGAAAAAAAATCCACCTTTGACACACTACTAACATATAAATTGTTCACGTAGCCCACTAATTGGCACTGATCTAAGTGAAAAGACTCAAACCTTTTTGTAAATCTCCATGCAAAAAAAACAAGTTTTATTTACACTAAGCGTGCAACTCTCTTATCTCTCCATAGCACACGGAAGAAGAAATAATAAGAGAACAAAGAAGAAAAGCAATGAATTCCTGTAAAAGGTTGATAAAATTAGAAGACAGAAAAAAATCTCTAAATTTTTTACATGTGGCACACCTATGTAAATGAAAAGAATAGAACTCCTTTGGACTTCCACAACCACTTTGCAAACTAATCCACAATAAAAGAAAACACACTCACAACCCCCGCCCCCCCTCCTCCTTCCAAAAGCAAAAACTCCTCAGCCTCTGGGGTGCACACTGCATCTCCTCATTGGCCATCATTTTGTCCCAAAACTAATACCAGACACACTAGAGTAGAATTGCCCATCACTGAACATGGATCTATAATCAAACAATTTCCTATCTTTCCTTCACTCCTTAATCAAATTGAGTGATTTTTTTGTAATTGGATGCACAAACTAAAGGGCTACAGATGTTCTTTAAGCGTCAGAAGTGAAGGAGCAACTCAGAAAATTACAGGTAGAGGATGAGTGATAGATCACGCACCCATATCTTCCCCATTTCTTTATAAATTGAGCAATTTTTGCACCATTGGAAGCACTAGGTGGAGGGCTACAATTGTTCTTTCAGCTTCAGAAGGAGAGGAGTAACGTGTGAGGATTCGACCTCCTTTGAGTTCTTACAGGTTCGCTCACTGGCCTATCTACCCTAATTGGGGTACATAGTTCATTCCAATAAAGAGGCGAGAGGAAAGCATGTGAGTGAAACGATACACAGTCGCTAAAAGGATTGATTTACAGTCCAGATTTCATCTTGTTCTTTTTACCCTCTGTTAAAAGGTGAAGGAAGGTCAGCAGTTAGCACAGCTATTTTGGGTTCAAATTGAAGAGCAAGAGATCCTTTTCTAAGGAAAAACAATTCCCTACTATCAACAAATGGTCAATCCCTGGCATTCCAAAGGTACCTGAGTAGAACTGGAACACATCTGCATAAAATCTCGCTTTTCACGCTCACCAAAATCAGCATGCTGCCATTTGAAGCCATGTAGAAATAACAGGTCCCCCTGGAGACCTGGTCTGATTGCAATTGTGGGATGCTGCTAAGTCAGGTATGGATTTTTGAAGATGCAGCATCTAACTTACTTAATTCACCTTTGTTCCCAAGGCAAAAGAACATGTGACCCAAGTTTAGATTTCAGATTGTGCGTAGATATGTATAGACCAGTGTTGTGCAGTTCTTCATTTTTGAGAGAACCTGCTGTTTGGTTCTAACATTTTAAAATTTATGTGACGATTCTCTGAGTACGGGTTTGAGCCAGGTTCTTCCAAATTTGATCCCTTTGGCTCTGGTTGTATCACATCTTTTCAAATTCAAGAACCTCCAGACCCAGTTTTTGAACTGGGTTCGGTTCCATGTGCACACTACACATTCCCTAATGCTAAAGATTATGTGAGTACAAAGTTTTATGACAAATTAAATTAAGGGTTTATCTAAATATAGAGTTGAACAACTAATAAAAACTAATAATTAAATATAAAGTTCAGTCTACTTATTAACTTTTGAAAAAAATTTACTTTTTAACATATATATCCTTACCCTGTTTTCAAAAATAATTTTTCATGGTTCCAATTCCGAATCTAGCAAAACATTTTTTCCACAATCTGATTCTTGTGTCGGTTTGAACAAGTTGATGTAGACTCGAGTCTGGGTTACAAGAACCTGACCCTGAACCGCCAGTTATTACCCTTCAAACAGCCTGCCCAACACTGGTATAGACCCAGTCCAGCACCCACCAGTGCACTATCCATCAATGGAAACCTGTTCTGATGCAGTTGTGGATGAACCACAACTGAGTGAACAAATTTCCATCTTGATAGGTATCCCCTAAACCCTTCTATTTTTCATCTGTGGAGGTGGGAGGGTTTACAGGATACATAGAGGATATACACACACATATGTGTGTCATTGTAATCCTCAAACAGAATGTTGTTAGTGTATATAATTGGACTAATAAGACCTACTTAGTCCTGTAAAACTGAAAATCTGGAACTCACAAAATTATCATACCCAGTAAACAGGAGTATGGAACAGTCAAGGGACTTGATTATCATATCAAAGAATTGGACAACTAACAATTGATCAGTCACAAGCATGGTTTTTTTTCCTTCACTTTTGTGGTCTAGCCACACTGACAACCATTCACAGGAGGATCTAGCCAGATTTGTTTACAGCAGTACAGTATAGTTAAATTGTTTTCTAATACTACTGATGTTTGGTGACCTGTAGATCAGGCGCTCTAAATCTGGGGAACCCAGTCCAAAATCCATGCTGATTTTGGTGATTTTTTTTCCAAAATATTCAAAAAGGAATCCTTCTAGGAGTCGTAGCCTCAATTTTGTTTCTCTTCCTTTTGGCAAAATTTTGCACGATAACAAAAGGCCGGTTACAAGCAGCGGTTCTTTTGGGTGAAAAAAATATTTTTGGGAAACTTTTGCAAACTTTCTAAAAACAATATTAGTTTAGGGAGTTAACTTTAATTAAGACTGATTTATTCTTATTTATATGAAGTAAATTAGACCATGAACATATGATGGGTACCGGTGGCCTAGTGTCAATCTAGGCCACAGTGTGACACACCCCTAGTTAAAGATTTACCATTCTGAAATATTTGAGTTTCCATAATTCTCCTATGGAAACTCAAATATTTCAGCATGGTAAAATATAATCTTCAAAAAATCCTCTAAAAGAAGCCAAAATCCTTCAAGATATCATAACTCTGCAACTAATCTCAAGTTTCAACACAAGCCAAAATATCATCTTTCAAAACTCCTCACATAAAAATAAACCTATTACCTAGGGGCCAAAATCCCTTAAGCTACTATACTCTATAATGAATCTAAACACAATATCCCTGCCTTGGTAGGCAAGGCCAATAAATATGATGACAAAGTTGGTTCTAATTAGCTGAGTTAACGTGAGTTTGTTGAGAAAGAATTAACCTTAATACTGGCTCTACAACTTCCGTACAAGTACATGTATATAGTAAATCCTAAACATTATGCATGTCAATTGTATTTTTGTCAATTTTGTGATGTAACAAATTATGTGGCAATGATTCACAGCAAGATTTAGCCATTTAATTTGGCTATAAGCTAAATAGGAAAGTGAGTTTTTAAAAAATTCTTCAATATATTTTAGTAGTTACTGGAACCATGTATATAAATCTGGCAAAAAAATTTGAATTTTGGTTGAATTCTGGCTATGAAAACCTCAAAAAGCATTTTACCACTTTTATATTTTCATACAGCTTTTTGGCTATATGTATAGCCATCAAAAAAGTGACTAATGCATGTGTACATAGCAACAACCAGAAGTTGGCAATGTAATAATTAAGGCTCCACACGAAAATGGGCATATGTTCTGTACTTGTCAAGTTAGAAACACATTTTGCTTTCATTGAAGTGCAATTATAGCATGGAGTTTACTGTAGGCAATGTAGAAGAAAATGGATACCATGTTAATGTTCAGTAATTATCATGGACCATTTTTTTGTATTGAAACCATACAATGTACATACCCTTTTAATGGGTTACATACATGATGACATCACTTGAATAGGATTGCAGTGGAAGTGGATTATGGAATAGGCCCATTGTTCCTTGTAGTGCTGCCACACAGATTAGGGGTATTGTTGCACACCTTCCCAATACATTTCTAAAAGTATTCCCAATTCCTAACCTTACCCCCACATTTTACACATCCTTGATTCATGGTGATCCAGAAGAACACATTTCATGTCCATCTTGTTGAACACACCCCAATCACCCTCCATGCTCCCCACATTTCACATATGGAGAGACAAAAAGTTATGGAAAGTTTGAGTTTTTTCACATAGATCAGTGCCAATTAGTGGGCTATGCAAACAATTTCTAGGTTAGGAGTCTGTCAGAGTGTGAACAGTAATTTTTTTTTGTTTTGGGCGATGAATGAATCAGAGAGGTCTATCCCAAAAGAAAAAAATTGTCAAAGTTGTTCCCCGCAAACCAATTAATACAAATCACACTATCTTTTGTTGATAGGTGAACTAAAGTTGGGTTAGACTTGGAATAGTGCACTGAGGATGTTTGGGTATGGCCCAGCCAATATTTTAGTTGAGTTTTCCTTTCATTGAAATTTGACAGAAAGTCCAACTTGAATGAGATTATGTAGTTTTCAACCCAGTCCCTCCCTCCAGGTTCATCTTTTTATCGTCACATAAAAAACACATTTTGGCATCTCTGGTTTTCCATCCAGGTCATTGTCATAATGTACCTCTAAAGGACAGATGCACCCCAATCAATGAAAGCGCCTGCAAGAAAACTGCGTTGTATCAAAATCAGGCTAATTTCTGTTGGATGAGGAGGAGGAGACTGTTCTAGTGCTGGACATGAAAGCAGCTACAAAATGTCTAAATAAATTCATTTCTAATTCTTCTCCATTGAGAAATAAAGAGAGAAAGGGTCCATGTACAGTACTCTGGACTCTACCAGGAATCAAACGCTTTCCGACAATTGGGAAACACGCTAGCTCGCTGGTTGCTGGGAAGGTCTATCGGCTGTCCTCCCAACTCTTACACCTTGCGGGGTATGTATTTAGTCAGTCTTGCATATCCTTACTGATGGGTTACCAATGAGAAACGAAGAGAGCATCCTCGCAAGTTCTTGGACATGGATACTGGGGTCCAGGAGCAGTGTTGTGCTCAGTGCATGCAATTATTACAAAGCTTGCTACAAGTGGGGGGAAGATGCTAGCTCTTCCGTTGCTGCTGGGAAGGTGTCCATCGTTTATCCCTTCCAGGGTATTCAGTCCGTCTTTACCCTTATCACTACTGATCACAGATGCGAGATATCCCACTGCATCGACTATCTAAGTTCTTGCATTCCAGATTTTGAGCTTCTATTAGTTTGTGCTGCGAAGATTCTCTTTTTTTTGTTGGCTTCATAGAGCTTTGTGTTTTACTCTTCCAAAAAACTATTGTCTTGGGATTTCTTATTTACATTCAATAACTGAATCAAACTCTACTCTCAATTGATAAGAACATATCTCCTAGATTTCATTATTCTTTGCCCTTTTCCAAAACAGCTACAAGCTTAGATCAGACAATGTGTACAACAATTGCAATTCTGTGAGGGGAAATGTGAGGAGGGGGAAGCAACCCCTTTTGCTAATCAAATAGTGCAACTCAAGGAGGAATTTCCAATGGAGAATAGCATTCCAATCCATGAAAATACCCATGTGACACCAAACCTCAATGAGTAACTCCTCAATCTGAGACTGTTTGCTAGAGCCCCTACACTTAGCATCTTTACTACTAACAGACCAAATAGCTAAACCTAATTTCAGCAATAGAAATCCAAGCCCATTTGCAAATCTCCCTACTTAAGTAGTAACTGCTTAAAACAAGCGTACACTGTTCCTAGCAATCATCTCATAATATTCCTCCACCATCTAATAATAATCATCCACCTGGTGATAATATATTAATCTCATTTTTAAACATGTTATTAGTGGAGAAATAATACCCAACCATTGTCCCCTCACTCACAAATCCCAATAGAATTGCCTTCATGAAAAAATATATTAATAGTAAAAAGTTCTCCAAGAACTAGAGGATGAAAAGTGATTAAGAAACCCAAAAGATTAATTGAAATTATTGAAAGCAAGTCTACCTTAAAAAAAGTCTCAAAGAAAACATTGAAGCCTTGGCAACTAAACATAACCCCAAATTCCAAAAACATATAAAGAAATATTTAATTGCCATGAGTCTCACAATTGGAAAGTTGCCATGAACTTCAAGTTGTAATCTTTAGAGAAAAATAATACTTGGGATTTATATGACTTTGCCAAAAGATCGAAAACCAATCATTTCAAAATGGAGTTTGACAAATCAAATGGCAATATAAATAAATACAAAATTAAATTGGTTGTCAAGGGATACACATGTCTTAGGACTTGAGTTCATAAATATGTTCCCTCTAACTTTAAAATTTAAGTTTCTCATAATTATAATATCTTTAGCTTCTCAGTTTGATTTGGAAATTTCAACATTTAAACGTTAAAATTTCCTTCTAAAATGGTATTTTAGATTAAGACATTTAAATGTATGATAATTCCTAAAGAATGTCCAACATCATCCATAACAAAGATAGTTTCTAAATCAAATAAATCCTTGTATGGGTTAAAACAATCACCATTAATTTGGTATCAATGATTTGTTACCCACTTTGTTCAACAAGGTTTAAGTCAAATAGAATCCAATGTCCACATTTATGTCAGAAATATATATATATTAAAAAAGGCTTCATTGTTTTGGGAATTTATAATGTGGACAATGGCATTATTCTTAGCAATAATATGAAGTTGACATCTATGAATTAAAAGAAAATTTGAAAAAAGAATTTGAAATTATGAATGAAGGTGATCTCCATAACATACTTGGTATCAAAGTCATCTAAAACCATGTGGAGGCCTTTATATTCATCTACTAAGAGATAAATCTATCTCTATGGTTGAACACTTTACAATGAATAATTGTAAACATATCAAGGTGTAATCACAAAAATAGGAATCAAAATAAAGTGTAACCAATGTTTTATTTTTCATGTTTTAATATCAAATTTTATATTAATCTTACAAGTCATTCAAAGACATTTATGACAATGTTTATAATATATTATGAAAACATGTGGTATGATTTGGAATGGGCAAATGATGTTAGCATTAAATGATCTACAATTGATTATTGATTTCTACTTGCAAAATTGAATTATCACATGGGCAATTAAAACACATATTTAATTAATTGTAGACTTTGCAAAAGTCCAAAAATACCAACATGTCATTTACACCACGCAAACAATGTGACTTTCAATTACAAATATGACCTAGTCGCCACCAAGTTGTTCACTACAACAAAAGATTTCAAGAAAACAACAAAAAACATACAGGTCAAACATCCAAATTACACCTTGTGGCCACAAGGTTTTTGACCAAAACCAAAAATAAAATGGAATCATTAACATAATAAAATTAACACAAATCAACAGAATTTATTGAAAATTTAAAATACAATTTGAAGTTTGAGCCACATTAATGCCCAACTTGTTGATAATTCTTAATGCAAATGAAATTGAAAATATAAAAAAAATCCAACATACATATTAATGGAATAAATAAAACGTATTTGTGACATACAAAATGAACCTAATTGCCAACTATAATCTTATCATATATGAAAAATTACTTTAAGTAACTCTAAAACAAAGCAAATATTAGCACATTTGCCAGT
>Ga0209208_10006058_pt1 | contig 16724 bp, 8 predicted proteins | sample S1TSphfallax_3_FD_187694 | JGI IMG/M metagenome (GOLD analysis project Ga0209208, IMG submission 187694) | Host-associated microbial communities from peat moss isolated from Minnesota, USA - S1T2_Fd - Sphagnum fallax MG (SPAdes) (version 2) | ecosystem: Host-associated > Plants > Peat moss >...
GGGGGGGGGGGGGGGGGGGGGGGGGGAAATGATTTTTTTTCCAAAAATGATATTACATGCGCCCCCCTTTTTTGGTGACCAAAAATTTCATACCCCCACATTCGGATGGTGACCGAATTTTTTCAATCATTGAAAAAGGTGGGGGCATGTGTTATCATTTTGGAAAAAATAATAATTATATCCCTCGTTTTCTTTCTTGGGCAACCAAAGAATTTTAGTCACCATCCAATGGTGTGGGTGTGTCAAATGGCGATTGAAATTTTTTGGTTGCCATCCAATACACCTTCATAGTTTGAAGACAACCAAAAATTTTTGGTCACCACAAAAGGGGGTGACCAAATTTTTTCAACCACCCATACTTGTGGTGATTGAAAAATTTTAGTCACCACAAGAGGGCGACCAAAATCTTTTAGTTGCCCAGGGCTAGGTGACTAAATGTTTTTGGTCACCCTTTGATGGTGATTTAAAAGTTTCGATCACCATACCTTGCCTCATCTTCTAACTGACTAAAAGAATTTAATTACCCATCCTTATAGTGACCAAAAATTTTCAATCTCCATTTTATGGTCATCATTTTTTTATGACAATCGAATTTTTTTAGTTGCCACAAAAGGTGGGTTGTCATATTTTTTGGAAAGCTTTCATCAAAAGGTTTTCAAAAAACATTTGGCATGCCCTTTTTTTCTCATGATCAAAAAACTTTGATTGCCATCCAAAGAATTGTAATGGTTAAATGGCAACTATAGTATTTTCAATTGCCCATCCATTTTGGTGATCGAAATTTTTCAATTGTGATAGAGGAGTGCAATCAAAATTTTGCAACTGCGTTACTATGCGGCAATTGAAAATTTTTAGTTCCCATAGAAGGGGGGCTTGTCATATTCCCCTTTTTTTGGTCTCCATCCAGCAATAGTGATCGAATCTGATGTTGATCGTAATGGTTTTTGTTGCCATCTAATGACAACAACCAAATCCATTTTGGTCACTATCCAACGGTGGCAACCAAATCCATTTCAATTGCCATCCAATGGGGGTGAGTGAATTCAATTGCCATATGGTGAAAACCTTTTTTTTTGTTTTTCTTCTTTGTTCATCACCATTTGGGTTTTTCACCCCCCATGTTTTGCTTGTTTTCTTGCTTCTTTTGTCCCCACTCCCCTTTTGTTCTTTTTTTTTTTTTCTTTCCCCCCCCTCCCCCACCCTTTATTCTTCTTTCAACCCCCCATCTGTTTTTTTTTTGGGTTCCTAACCCTCATTTTTGTTTTGTTTTCCTTCTTCTTTCGTTTTTGACATTTGTTTTTTTCCCTTTTTATTTTGTTCCCATATCCCTTTTTCCTTTTTTCTTTTTCTTGCCTTTTTTTTTCCTCCCTTTGTTTAGTCTTGTTAATATTTTCCCCTTATTCCTATTGCTTTTTTTTCCTTATTTTTCCACTCCTTTTCTTCCCTTTTTTCCCCCTCCCCTTGTTCTTATTGCCAATTCATGCCTTTCTCTCCATGCATTTTTGGGCAATCGAAAATATTCGGTCACTAGGAAAGGGGGGTATGTCACATGTTTTTGGAAAGCCATTAACAAGGGCTTTCCAAAAAAAATGCCATAAGCCAACCTTCTATGGCAACTAAAAAATTTCGGTTGCCATGGTCAAATTTTTTTAATTGCCTAAGGTTGGGTGACTAAATTTTTTCGGTTGCCACAAGGTTGGGTGATTAAAAATTTTGGTCACCATAAGGTTTGCTGACCAAAATATTTTCGTCATTGTACATTGTGGCAATCGAAATTTTTTTCGATCACCACAAGGTACAACAATTTTTTATTTTTTTTTCAATTGCCATAAAGTCTACAACAACCTAAAGTGGCCCAATTTTGATCACCCATAAACTTGCCTTGGGCAGTTCAAAAGTGTTTTTGACCTAGGTTGACCCTATATTGATGTGATATAAGGGTGCATTTGCATCTAGATGCGTTCGTCATGTCATGATGGACACATGAATGCAATGACAAGCCTATTATCTAGCTCAATTATGTTTGACCAATGATTCTTTAGCATCAATGGGACCTCCAAAAAAACTTGAACACAAGTTTTTGAACCTCATATTCCAACATTGGTTTCCTTTATTGGAGAGGATGAAAGATGGTAACAAATTGTTGCCTCTTGTGTGACCTCTTTTGCCCTTCAATCTTTAGATTTGTTCAAGCATTGTGACTTGATTCTTGTAAGCAAAAATGGGTTCATTTTGAAATGTTGACATTGGTTATTGATATACCACTTTCCAACTCTAACTCTAAGCTATGACATGTTCTTCAAAACCTTTTGTCTTTCCAACATGCTTTTCCAAGTTGTCAAACTTTGAGCTAACAAAAAGTCCCTTCCTCAAATTGCTAAACAAACAAAACATTTTATGTGCTACAATTCACCATTGTTGCCCTTCAACATTTTAGCCCATGGGAATTGAATTGCCCCATTATCTTGACATTTGCAGTTAGGTTCATATATATATATAACTAAATCATCTATTCATTGTCATATTGCATGTCTAAAATTATCTTAGAGGTTATTTGAGTGGGAGGGACATAAGCAGGTACCTTTATGCTTGTAATTTATGTGCATGATAAGGGACTAGGGTAGGTAGGCTAGGCTATGTAAATGATGTTAAACCAACCTTATCACCTATTTATTTACTTGTTCCTTTATGACCTACCTAAGCCTATTTATTATCTACCTACCTTAGAAATATTTTAAACTAATAATACAAAAAATTGCTTTAAATTTAAATAGAAATTTGACTAATCAAATGACTAATCAATCAATCTCCTACTTTGCTAATAAAAAGGACCACCTTAATCATAATGGCAAATCCAAATTGACTTTGTTTTACATTTGTCATTTTGTGTGTTTTCCTCCTAGAAAATCTAATAAAAAATCTTTTTTTTATACTAGTGAAATGACCAAATCTTTAAAAAATAAAACAAAAAATTTCTAATGCCATTTTAGAAAATCCAATATAATCACAATGTCAAAAGTAGTCACAAATGACCAAGTTTTATTAAAAAAACCAAAATTTGAAAACATGAACTAATTGGATACAAACTTGTAACATTTGAAAGAATATTTAATTTGAGTATGTAAACCTAAATCAGGTGGGAGTAGACTTTTAACACTTGAAATAATTTCTTCAAGTTGGGTTTATAGACTTAAATAACATACCAATTTTTTTCACAGACTTGCCTTTGTTTTATCCCAAATATAATGAAACAAACTTAAAATGTTGGAAGCAAATCTTGGTTCAATCAAACAATTCCCAAATTGTTAGAAATAGGCTTCAAATTCAATCAAATAATTGCCAAATTTATGAGTTTAAATTTAAAAAATTCAAATCTACTTTAAATGTTGGAAACAAACCTTAATTTTCAAAAATAGTTGGTAAACAAAAGAAATTGATGGAAATAGTCCCCAAGTTCAACTAGAATGTTGGAAATAATCCTCTTGATGTTGGAAACATGTTTCAATTGAATTCAATGGACCTACAGCTTAAATGTTGATAACAAATTTCAAAATGTAAATACTAGTTGTTTAATTGATGAAATTGCTAGAAATGGTCCCCAAGTTCACTTAATTTGGAAAATAGGCTCAAATAGAAGGATTTGATGGAATCAATCCTTACATTTAGCTCAAATGTTAGAAATAGTCCTAAAATGATCAATCCAAAACTCACTTCATAATCTTTAAACTTGAAATGTTGGAAGTAAACTAATTCAAAAAAAAAATTGGGTCAAGATGCATTCAAATGAGCCATCGGCATTAGTTTATATAAGGATTACAAGTCCTTTTGGCCCAAAATGATTTTCTCATGTGACTGAATTTTTGAATGAAATGTTTTGCAACTTATTATGAAAAAATCTTATTTAAGTTGCCCCAATATATCACAATTTAAAACTACACATATTCCTTGCAATTTTTTTGTTTCATCTTATAAAATGATCATAACTTCGAATCGTCTAAAAAACATCTATTTTAGGGTTCACTTCATTGTATTATAAGTTACAATGTTACTTAATACATCATGTACAATATACCCCATAAATATTTGTGTTAAAGGACTTTTGAAAACTTGAATTTCTAAAACATATTTTGACTTTCTAAATTTTGAGAATTTCACATTTCAAAAATTGTAAATATTTTTTTAGTGTGGGTAAAAGGTTATTATTGATCATTTAATTTTTGTACCATCAAATTAATTTTAATATGTAAATCATTTTGAAGTACTTTGCAAAATGTCATTTTAAAAAACATGACAATTTTTCATTTTCAAAAGTCCTTAACTAAAACCAAAACCTATAATTGGGTCAAATGAATTTTTAGTTTGAATTCCTTAACATTCATGGGTGTAAAAAAAAATTACTTGTTGTGGTTACCATGATTTGAAATTGCACAACACAAATAGACCTTTGACTTTGAATGTAGGTTTTTCACATTTACCTTTTTGGCTCCTTTGAGTGTGTTGTGACCCAATTGTCCATTTGATGAAATTCAATGAAACAATCCAAATGTTGTTGGATCTAAACCTAAATTCATCAACCTAATCCTAAATCATGGAACCAAATTGAAATTCATAGAAATTATCCTTTGTTTAATTGAAATCCAATGAAATAGTCTTGGTGTTGTTGGATCTAAACCTAAATTTATCAACTGAAATCCTAAATCATGGAACCAAATTGAAATTCATAGAAATAATCCTTTGTTTAATGAAATTATCCTCAACTAAACTTGAAATGTTGGAAATAAAATAGAATTCAATCAAATAATCTTGATGTTGTTGGATCTAAAATTATATTCTATCAACTTAAATCCTAAATTGTGGAATCTAGATTGAAATTCATAGAAACAATTTCCTTTGATGATGATTACCAATGGAATAATCCTCAAGTTGACTTGAAATGTTGGAAATAGATTTAATTCAATAAAATAATCCTATTGTTGTTGCATATCAACTTAAATCCTAGATCATGGAACCTACACCTACACAAGGAAAAGTTTTATAGATAACCACCAATAAAATCTTTGTCCAAGGCTATAAACCAAATATTAAAAAGTTCCAACATATGAAACTTACATCAATAAAATTCCATTTTACCTAAGGATTTCCAAGTTCAATTTGGAATCCTTGTATGATTTGGTGTTGGAATCATAATATGCGATGATGCTTACATCACTTGCACACAAGTGTGTTTTCAAGAAATGTATTTCAAACTTGAAGTGGGTTTGGAAAAACCACCTTGTATAGGTGGTTCTTTTAGTTTGAAGGTATGATCTATGATTTATGAACTAGGGTTATCTTGTCTAGTTCCATGTGATTGTTTCTAAACATAATTGCATTTTTTTACCTTTGTGAATGGTATCTTAAATGGTTTAAAACAAAGTGCATCTCGTGGTTGTAGAGCATGTGACATGTGTGTGGGATGGTAAGGTGATCATGTTTAATCCAAATTTTTATGCTTGTTCTATTATTTCTAAGGAAACATGGTTGTCATGCCCATCTAAAATTAATAAGTGTTTATTAATTGAAAACACTACACCTAGAGCAAACTTCTTAAATAAAAATAAGAACTTTATGAATAACAAAAAAGTCATCCAAGCTCTCTTTTGCATTGCCATGTAAGTCCTTAGTTTGTAAAGTTTGATGTGATCGTCTTGCACTATTTATCCTCTAAAAATATAAAACCCTAATAAAACACCTTTGATAATGGTTATTACATAGTTTATAGTTAACAATTCTTGAGACTTGGGGATTGTGTTATAAATTGCATTTGATCCTCTCCTAGCCAAAACCTTTGTTCTTGCTTATCTACCAATTTGATTGCCAATTTCATATGAATTTCATACATTATCTATAACATAATTGTGTTGACTATATAATGATTTCAAGTTGGTGTAAAAATAATTACATGAATTAGGTGTCAATTCTTGTGCTTTGTAGACTTATAGTCTTTGTGTTTATTGAATGTTCATATATGGTTATTTACACTTGAACCAATACCACCAATTCTAGCTTAATATCCCATCTCAAAATGGTGTAACCCATGTTTATGTGAGCTCTACAACTTTCATCTTTAATTGTTACAATCCTATGGACAATCCTCATTCTTACATAACTAAGGTCCATGCAATCATTGCAACATACTATTTTTATGTAAGCACACCTCTTGGTTCCATCTTCATGGATCTTGTTTTATTGTTCAAATAATTAGAAAGTGAATTCAATGGAATGTTCCATGACCTCCTAGCCTTCCTTAAGGAATATGTCCCTTTTTCAACAACATTTATTGTTGTTTCTACTATTTCATATGTCCACATTCTTCTTTTACTTATTGTAAGAGCTTGATTCAACTATGGTGTTGATCTTTTGGTCTTTGATTTAAAAAGAAGGGGCATATTTTTTCTTGTTTGTTGCTTGTAGATCCAACATGTTATTTCATCATCTTTGAGGCACAATCCAGTTCATGATTGTTTGGTTTTCTTCTTGGTTTTAATTTCCAAGAACTTGGTGGTGTGCATTTTGGCCCAAATAATGGTGTGCCCTTCTTTCTTTTGTGTAGGACCCAAGAATCTAGAAAATATAATAAGTTTGGAAATGTTGTTAATCGCATGTTCAAGTAATGTTATAGCAAAATTGATGAACATATAAAAATCTATAAAATATTTCCACCCTAAATCAACATCTTTTGTTGATGTGCAAGCAACGAGAAGAAATTTATATAAGCAATTGATATAACTTAGTTGATTTGTTGCTTTCTTAAATTTCCTTAATCTAGTTGAAGTTGTTCTTTTACTCTAGTTCATAGGGAGGACATATTTGAGAGAGAGAAAATTGGAAGAAAAAAATGAATTACCCATTCAATCTCAGCCTCAGATTAAACTTGATCTTGTGTTAAATTTCTTGGAGGGAATGAAAAATGCTTAGTAGTAATCTAGAAGGATCCCTCTTTTGGAGGACTAATAAATGGGCTTCTTTGGAGGACTCAAAGATTTGATGTCCTTTAGTGATTTTTGTGCATTGTTTCCTTGTTAAGGTTTGTTTATGAATGCTTGCATGCTCTTTAATGTGACCAAAAAAACCTCATAACCAAACACCCTTTTTGAATTTATTGGTGTTGTGTTATGAAAATTAGTCCAACCCACCTTTAAACCTGCAAAAAAAAAGCACATTAGCATTCAAGGGGGGATGAAACTCAAAAAACCATCAATTTTGGTGATAAATTGGGTTTCATCCTGTCTTTCCTTTTTCCTGAGCCCCTCCACTGCAACTACATATATTTTGACTGCTCCTCCTAACTGTACAACTACTATAGTTAGTCTCAAACCTTGTGCATTAAATGCCGAGTATCAGCATTTCATACTGAGATTTATTAAAATGTCTAGTTTGCAGATACCACAGACAAAGAGGGGATAGGGGGGTGAAAGGAGGCCCAAAGAGAGGGTGAAGACAGGGTTACTTTATGGATAACTCTAATATGGGGAGGAGACACGTATGAATTTTTAAAAAAAGTATCCAATACTAGTACCAGCCTGGTATAATTTGTTTTGGACTATGTAACTGGCGAGAGCAGCCCGGTTACTGGAAAAAAATGAGCTGTGGAAGCAGAGAGTTCTTTTTTTCCCCGGTAACCAGGCTGCTTGACCTGTGTTATAGGACATATAACCTCATGCTAGGACCAAGCTGGTATATGGTTTTTTTTGTTTTGAGGACTCCTCCCTACTCTTTGGCAACCTATAGGAGCAAGCACTCAAAAAGCTCCCCAAAAAAGCCTTGGTAGGGTAGCAGCCCAAATATGTTTTTTTGCATTTTGACAAAATTTTGCACCAAAATTTGAGGCTGGGCTGGTATGTTCAACACTCCATACCAACGGGCCAAAGTGAAGCAGCACCCACCAGCAGACCATGAAGGATGGATGGTAAATGGTCCAGTTCCTTAGCTAACCATGGTGGTTAGCACATTTGGTAGGTTGTTAGTAGGTAGGTAGTAAAAACAGCCCTTATCTATGTATAAACCATCTACTTAGTTAGTAGTTACCTATTTTTATACCTATCTACCTATATATGAGACTTATTTCTTACCAAGGTGAAACCAAATACTACCTCAGTTGAGGTTCATCCACAACTGAGTAATAATGGGCATCCAGTGGATGGTGTGCTGGTGGGTGCTGGTTCATTGTGGCCCTACACGCGGGTGACTTTTTTTTTTTTGGCATTAAAAAAATCAAATTTAGCATTAAATATTTTTCCTTTAAATCTAATGAATCTAAGAAGGGTATGATGTATTTCTCAAGCCAATAAATGGGGGGGTCACATACACAATAAGCCCGTGTCATGAAATTTACATTATAATATAGCACCAAAAACCGACAAGTCAAAAAATTGGCTTACAATATTGCCTGTGAAGTAGCCATATATGTCATAAAATGTATGTTAAAGTCTTCGCCCAACAAACCAACACGTTACAAATCTAGCTTTCAAGAGTCATCACATCCTATACACACTGGAACTCACACCTTATGGCATCTAACCAAGGCATATGGCATATGCGTAAATTGTCATAAATATCCATAGTTTGTCTTTGTTTTCTTTTTTTTTCTTTGCTTTATGGTGGGCTCAATTTAGAGTTGGTTTGTGTCGGATTTGCAACCACTTGCCTCTGGAAGTACCTTAGAGAAATGGTATGTATGCCTATGAGCTACTTGTTGCTATGCAAATCTTGAGGATTAATTTAATCAAGGTTTGACTTATGTACTTTGTGCATATCTTGCACAAAATCATGATATCAAGAAACAGATTATCATAGATTTCCAAGTTAAGTATTTCCAATACAAATCACACCATGATATTTTTTACATGTATTGGGGGCCAGGGTGAATTGACCCCCCACATTGGGATCATGGTAAAAACTCCAAAACCCATTTAAATGGCCATATTAGGCCCAAAATTATAGATTTGAACCCTTTTATAAGCAATCTAAATGGGTTTGGGGGGGTTTTACCATGATTCCAATCTGAGGGTCCATTCACCCTGGACTATATTCGGTATGGGCCATCCACCTTAAAGATTATCATAATAACCCTAAAGGTGTCTTGGTTTGCATAAATACTTAGAATATATATATTTTTGGTTTAATAAACATGGCCTATCAGATATTGCAATTTCTCTTACAGCATATCTAACATCCAAAGGGATATACCTTTTGTGGGGTTCTAAGAATTGGGTCAGCTTGACAAAGAGGAAAATAATCTCATTTCTATATGGAGCACAAGGTTCATATATGTAATAAAATATTAGTTGGGACCATCCAGGGAAATTTCCAGCAAGTGTGTACAAATTTCTTAGTACTTCTATTGATACACCTTTATGCCTTTAAAAAAGTTTGTGACAGCATTGACCCTAGGAACATGCCTCAAATTTTTCTACACGCACACCACAATGCTCACAATGAGCTTATCAACCCTGGACAATTTATTCCTGTTTATATCATTGAGCTTTGCCATGAAGCTCTCATGATATTTGTCAACCCAAGCTCTTTGTTTTCCTCATCCAACAAAATCACTCTCCATACATATGCATGTTTCTCCAAGCTCTTTGCTTTCCTCACCCAACAAAATCACTCTCCATACACATGCATGTTCCTCTAAGGTCCTTGTTTTCCTTATCCATTGAAGTCATTGTCTCTTTACAAATGTGCATGTGCCTTGCGGCTTCAAACCTTGTATGGTTGGTGTTGTTACATATTTGTCCAAACATTGTTTTCATCACTTTTGTTGAGTTTTAGTAGTAACTTTATAAGAACTTAGTGATAGGCTTTGAAGTTGAGAATATATTTGGTGTCAATATTTTTAGAAAACTAGATTGAATTGTGAGCAAATCTTAGTGTGCAGATTAGAACGTGAATAAATCACAAGGAGGAATCATGTGTAGGAACTAGCTTTGTGAAAGGAAAACATGGGTAGTTTGCCAGAGATGGGGGGGCCAATGATAGGCAAACAATATTGTTTGTCATGTGCAACTCGATACAAGATTAAGCATTCTGGAGGGAAGGTTGCATTTGAGAATAAATGGGACATATGTGATGAGAATGGGGTTGTGATCTTTCAAGCAATCAAAGAAAGGCCAATTCCCAATGCTCCAAATTCGTCATGGTCTTTCAAGTATGAAACTCGAGTGCAAGATGTTGAGGGAAAACTTGTAACTCGCTTCAAGTTCAAGGTACATTTTAACTTTTTAAAAACTCATAAGTTAGGGAGAAGTTCAATCCTAACATCAATTGATATTATTCAAATTGTTTGAAATAGATTGTGTAGGTAACAAATTGAATCATATGCTATGTCAATGGAACAAAGAGATTATAATAATAAGAATTGTGATTCAACATATGTGCATCACAAGTGTATTAAATGAGTTGTTGCTCAAATTGATTTAAATATGGACATCAACTTCTTTTAACTTAAAAAATGATTCCATGAAATTTTTAGATTCATTGGAATTTTGATTATAAATCTTTGTGAAGTAATTCAAACTTTTTAATTATATGTTCTTAGGATTAGTAATGCATGTTATTTCAATAAGGTGGGTAATTGAAATGAAATTGCACCATATCATATCATGTAGACAAGATTAAAGCAATTTATAATATATAGTAATTAGTGAAAATGGTCCAATTGTTCAATTAAATATATTATTGATAATTGTTATCAATATGAAAATTGTAAATATTGGAAATACAATGAAATGGACACACCAAATTCATTAAATTTTGGTAATGAATTCACCTTATTGATAAAAAAAAGTTATTCGGCACCATATATCAAACTAAATTTTAAAACCTATTGGAATACACTTGGGAAAATTTATATTAATGTTCACATTAATCATGGATTTGGATTAATATCGTAATATATTTTGGGTTAGACTTTGTTTTAATCAAATGGAAATCCATGTCTAATTTTTGCAATAAAGATTTTGAACCTTCATTGTTCATATGATTGTGGAGTAGCACACCATATATGGATATTCCATTTAAAATATAATGTTGGACTAGTAATTAATGATTAACAATCAACATTTTTTGTTGAATATTCAATTATTTTAAAAAGAGGTTTGGCACATATATATGAAGATTAAGTACACCTTGTGTTATGTATTTGTAATAGTAACCCGATGGTTGAAACAAAGGATGGTTTTTCATAAGTTGGGAGTTCAATTTTTGACAAATTTGGCACCCAGACCTTTTGCAAATTATTTTGTGTTAAACATCAATTGTGGGTACAATATTTGATGTCTCTTATTTGAAAACAAGTTTTGGCACCCATGACTTCCATTGAAAACCAACACCACAACCCATTAGGAACCAACTTTGGAAGGGGGAAAACATATAACTATTCTTATGTATTAAGCAAGTTCAATGACTTTAGTCCTATTTTTTGTGTTTTTAAAAAAAATTGCTTGATGATAAAATATTGTGTTGTATTCGTATATTAAATAATCTTTTACATAAACAATGTGATAGGGAAATAAATGGGAAGTGTTTGATGGAGAAAGTGATGACATCATTTGTGTTGTCAAGGAGGAGAAGGGTAATCTTCAAGTGTTTCGTAATTTTGACTTGAAAGAGATGGATCCAAATTACAAAACTCATAAGCATAATTACCTTGGTTGTTGCAAACCTTGGGATTATGTCATTCTTCATGGAACCGAACCCCTAGCTGAGGTACATATAAAACCTTGACCATTCAAGTTGTTGATTTCTTATTATGGACAAGAAGTGGCAATATAACAAAAAATGAAACTTGTTGGAAGGTCATTTGCAAGGGGTTTTTTTTGTCAAGAGATGACATAATATTCCATACAACATGCATGAATGATCATAATTTTCTTAGAAAGGTCTTGTGGAGTTTGACACCTTTTGCAAGAAAATTTTGCCAATAGATAATAACAAATTATGAATTAAAAAATATGTCATGAATTTTTGAAAAAAAATAAAATTAATGTTCTTTTGAGAAACTTGTGTATGTATTGGCATTTGCAAAATCCATAGCCTTGATACAAACATGAAAAGTTAAAAGTCTAACAATTAATGATTTTCTATGTGGTGTTATCTTGGCACTTGCTAGGTTTTGAAAAACGATAGTTGGTTCCACCTCAATGAATACATTGTGGCAATGAATGAAGGTGTTGATGTGGTCTTTGTTGCCCTCCTCATTTTGATGATGGATGACATGGAGTCAATGTTTGCAACCATCAATGCTATATCACTTTCATTTTTCAATTACAACTATCGATCAGCATGGCCATTTTAGGCAAAATATCAACTTGCAATTGACAATGTTTCCTTTGCTTATATAAGGCTTATATAAGTGTATATATGATTGCATCCCATATGTCAAATTAACATATTATAAATTAACATTGTGTTTTTTGTAATATCCTTAGGAGGACAATCTGTCATTCTTTCTATTTCAATTTTCTTCGTATGGATTAGTACTACTTACTACATGTTAATATATTATAAGTAGTTGTAGTAGGTTACTAAATGAGCGATAATAGCTCTCTTATAAGAAATCTTTGGACCAATTTGAATTTGATTCTATCAACATTGCTTTCACGAGGACAATAATTTCATTGGGGGATTGCATTTTCATTTTTCTATAGCCATTTGACATGGATTACGGGTCAAAACATGTAACCAAGAACCAAAAGGGCATTGGATATTAGACATAATCAGTCAAAATCAAACATTGTTTTTTTATTACAATTTAAAACCATAGTAATCATGGCAAGTTAGTCTTTTTTCCTTCATATGAATGTCAAGAAACTTAGAGTAAAAATTCATTTGATCCAATTTTAAGTTTTGGTTTTAATTTAGGACATTTGAAAATGTACACCTACTACATTAGATTGAGTCACTTTTGCAAAGGACTATAAAAAGGGATCATATAATAAAAAATATTCATTGAAAAAAATATAGATGATAAAAAATATTAGCCGCACTCAAAAAACACTCAGATTTTTTAAAATGTGGAATTCTAAAACTTTAGAAATTGAAAGGATGTTTCAAAATTGCTTCAAAATTTCATAGTTTCAAAAGTTTTTTACCACATATAAATGGGTTATAATGTACATGATGTATGAAGAAAATTTATAGCTTAAAGTATAATAAAACTAAAGAATGTGAAATTTTAATTTTTGGTGATGACTTAAAATTTTGATCATTTTTCAAAATGAAACATTGAATATGCAAGGAATCTATACACTTTTAAAAATTCATATTTATTCAATAATGAATAACAAAAAAAAACGATGCAAAATTTAAATTTTTTTTACAACAAGTTACCAAAAAATTCATTAAAAATTTCATTTGCATGTTAAAGTTGCTTTTTGGAAAAAGGACTTGTAGTCCTTTTCCAAAGTAATCCCTTTGGCTCCTACTTACAAGTTTTGACCCTTTATTCTTTTAAATGCAAAGATGGAAACTTTTTGGTGGCTAAAAAACAATGACCCATGTGAAACTTTTTACCTTACATTTCAATTTCTAAAATGTAAGTTTACTTTCAAAATCAAAACATCACATATTCATTCCTTTTTTTGGTATGCATAAATTTTTCATTAGTTTTCCATATTGAAGAACCTAGCATGATTCACTTTAAGGAATCACCCAGTTTAAATCCATCTTGCATTGTCCAAACAAAATCATAAAAGATTTCAAAAAGCCACAAATTCATTTTAATTTTTATATTTGATAGTTAATTTTGTGTCCATAATAATTTGGATTGTCAATATTTAATATTATGTTTTTAGAAGTAAAACTTTCCATTACTTGCAAAGTTTCAATGATAAAAAGTTCTTTGATGAATTTGAATTGATGAATTAATGATGTTAAATCAAAACTCTTCTTACATGTTTAAAACACAAACAAGAATATTTCATTTTATTCTTTAAATATTTCTTTCCTAATATAGTATTATATTATCAAATGAGAATAAAAATTTCCCTTTTCAAAATAGAATAAAGTTTGCACATTTTTAAGAAAACATTTTCATAGAATCTATTAATAAGTTTGCTTAAAAAATTGTAACTTCTATACAACTAATATTGTGTAACTAATATGGGCCAATAGTGTACCACTATTGAACTACTATTGTTCAATTAGGTCAATGTGACTTAGATTGTGCAACAACTTATTAATATATTAACTTAATTTCACTACCAATAATTCATATTAATATGTAATATTTTATAAAATCATATTGTTATAATAATTTGACTATTAAATATAAACTATTTGATACGTTAAATTAAGTATTATGAACTTATTAATTAATATAATAAATAATAAAATAAATCCATTAATTAAGATATTATTCATTATCTGATCAATAATTACCATATCATTAATTAATTAAATTAACACACAAACTACTTCTTTGGATAGATATAATTAATTTAAATGTGAAACTAAAAATATATATTGACACATGTATGTTTAGATATTAAAAGTCCATTTTAAGTGTAGTACAATGTATGGATATGACTAAATTTCATACCTTTATGTTTTCTACCCAAATTCATATTTAGTTTTTAATTTTTGGTGATGAATTATTTGTCAATAATTTATTATTAATTATGTAGTTTACTTAATTATTCTAAAATAATTACTTAAACTGAGTAACTAGCTATTAATATGAATTATAAATAAATAGTAAATTGATTCAAATAATTTGTTAAATGTTAGTTAATTCAAATAAAGTTTAATAAAAAATTTAAAATTTTCATGATAACTGAATAATTATATGAATTTAGATAATTAATCGTTTGATAACAAAATTTCATCTGAAATAAAATTTAAATTATTTATTTCAAGTAACCAATCAACAAATTAAATGAATTATTCTAAGTTTGATTACTTCAAATAATTATCCTTTATTTGGTTAATTACAACAATTAATTATCTCATACTGATTATTTTAATTTCCTAATTAGTAACTTAAATTATTTGAATTAGACTAATTGATTTAGGTTTAAACTAGCTCATTGGTTAATTAAATCAAATTATCAATCCAAATAAATAATTATTTGACATGTACTAAATCAAAATTTGGATTTTTTGATAGTTATTTCAAATATTGCAAGATATATTTCATGTGAATAGTCTACCTAATAGCATCGTCATACCAATCACACCCATAACTATTATCATGCAACAAAATTTCATCTATAGTTAATGATGACATTGTTCTTTTTTTACAAAATTTGTATCAACATAACATGCAAAACATATCGCAAATTTTGGGATTCATTGAAAAAAATCCAAGTATATGTTATCACAATATTTCATGTGACTACATTCTTGAATAAATTCCAACAATAAACATAATAAATTTTCCTTTCCCAAAATACCCAAACCAAAACACCAACAAATTTATTCTTACCCAAGTAACATCATTATATGGATATTATATTTAAAGCGAATTTACACCTATAATACTAAGAAAATTGCATATATATAATGGTTATTTAACTTTTTGAGAATTTATGAGAAACCATTAATAAGTATCAAATTAACCAAACTTGGGCTTTGCATTGTTTCACACCACTAGTGACCATAAATTGACATATTAAGGTCAAAATATTAGTATTATATTTAAAGTTGAATTAATTGTTTCAAAAGTAATTACTAGACATTCATAATACATGAATCATCATATAGATTGGCCATGAAATCAAAATTTCCACTTGTATTAATTCTAGTTCAATATGTTATTTTCACCTCTAAAAATATTAATATTTTTAGCACCCATGATGTCCTTTTGGGTGGCCCTTGTTGACTCAAAAGCAAAATTTTCAGGCCTTTTCAACGTCCCCTAATGTCCTTCCTACAATAAATTTTCCCAACAACCCTTGGTTTGACAAATATATAATTTAATATTTTCAACCCTTGTGTTTTTTCAATATGAGGCTCAATGTTATTAAGTCTTGTTATCTTCAATCTTGTCAACATTCCCATTTATTTTTTTTGTTCCTTCATTTTTTTCATCCTTGGTGTTGCTTATGTGTGTTTTTGTTATTGACAATCTTGAACCAAAACATTGCCCTAATTTGAATGTTCAGATTTGTTCATATTGGGATGGCATTTGGCATAACAATAAATATAACGGTTTAAAGGTTCAAAAAGACATTGGAAATATGAGTCTAGTTTTCAATAATTCTAAAATAGACCAAAATTAAAAGGGAAAATGTATTCTATTGATTTGAAAAGAGAAAGCAATTATAAACGGAACTTTAAAATGTTTATTCATTCCAAAGAAATGGTGGTTAGAAGGGACAAAATAAAATATCCACCCCTAAGGCATGTTTGGAGGTGAATCTATTAAAAAAATATTAATCTAATATATAACACTTTGCACATAAAATTGATAAAAAAATTAGGTGTAGATTTAAACAAGACTTGTCAAGTTAAATGATAAAATGTTATGATGGATAATTTATTTTCACTATTGATTTGAATAAATATTTTTTTTCTAGTTTTGATTATAAACTACCCATTAAAATATTATAAAAAATTGAAATTTAAGGTTTTTAATAAATTAAATATGTTTAGATATTTGATTTATTTAATAATGAAAATCAATCCATATCAAATCAATTAAAAATGTATGGATGTAGAGTGTGGTTTAATGATTAAAAATA
>Ga0209208_10006059_pt1 | contig 16719 bp, 21 predicted proteins | sample S1TSphfallax_3_FD_187694 | JGI IMG/M metagenome (GOLD analysis project Ga0209208, IMG submission 187694) | Host-associated microbial communities from peat moss isolated from Minnesota, USA - S1T2_Fd - Sphagnum fallax MG (SPAdes) (version 2) | ecosystem: Host-associated > Plants > Peat moss >...
GTAAGGAGCAAACCTCAATTGTGACCTTAATTTGGACCTATGTGAACCCTTAAATCACACAAGTTAAGCTTATTATTAGTGTTGAGTGGGTGCTTGGTTTGGAGGGTTAGAACTAACGTAGTAGTGCGAGTATATCTTTTACTGAATATACCCATCAAGCATAAACCGGGTATATACTTTTTTTTCTTATTTAAAAATTCAATATTCTTTAATGAAAAAAAAATCCAAATGTGTATAAATTTGAAAAAAAAAAACCCTATTCATATCCCTAGATACACAAAGCTAGATATGTTTGGAGATCCAAAATTTTAAAAATTATGATAAATATGATCGAAACTCTAGACTTTGTTATATTTATTAACTAGGTGGGTTCCAAGTTATGGATTGATTGATTTATTTATTTTTGGAATGCGCCAATTTGATTGGCCCATCACAAAGAGAGAAAAAAAACTTTCAAAGCTCCCCCCCTTCCCCACAATAGAAGTTATTATTTATGGGGAAATTTATAGCAAGGCTCTTTGGCCTTTAATAAGGGGAAAACTTTGGTTCAATGCCCCGAAATGAGTCACAAATGATTTTCAAACTCTATCATCAATTGAACATCCATCACATAACTGCCTTTTGATACATAAGTGTTTAATTGTAAACCTATTTACAATATTCATTTAATTGTAAACATTTTAATTCTTACAATTTAACATTGAATTTTAAAAAGCCTTTGAAAATTGTCTTAAAATTCTAAAATGCGATTTTTTTCATTTTTAAATACATAAATTCCCATTTTTTGCCCCCAAAAAGGTCTATATTGAATTGGGGGGGGGGGGGAACTTGGACCCTACCCATCTATCAAAAAAAATTATTTTTTGGATGCATTGAGACCTGGTTTGAGATCTCGTTCCGGACCCATCAACGTTTTTCAGGATCTGGATTCGGAGGCATCGAGGTGGAGTTAACACCTGGAACATTGAGATCTCATTTGAGGGAACCCTGGTTCCCAATAGAGAGCAAAGCGAGAGCCTGACTGAGACTGAGGATCTCGATTTGGGATCTCATTCGGGACGCGGATCGCGAAGAACACGAGCGGAAAAGCCTTGCCCTTGAGGACTGAGTGCTGCTCTCGCGCTCGCTTGCTCGCTCGCTCGATCGTTGCAGCAGCAGCAACAGCTCCTCGTGCACTTGCACACAGAGGAGATTTGTACTTCTCTCGAGGTCCTTGCAGGTGTGGGTTACAAACAAACACACTCTCCGTCACCTGCTCTCTTGACCCATGCTTTTTTTCCCAAAGGATATCTGAGAAAGCTGTGCAGTAGCTTTTTTCTACGATTTCCACGAGGGTTTTTGAGTCCGCCATCGCTGTTTCTCTTTCTCGGAAAGCTGGGGAAGGGGTATAGGACGAAGAGGAATGTATAATTCTTACTGCTACTAAGAAAATTCGGGATTTTTTCGAAGCTTTGGATGTCGTGGTTTTTTATTTTTTGCTCATTTTTGCATTTTTCTGCTCTCTAGAAGCTGGATATGTCGCTTTGTGGACCATTCACTTCTTTTTTCCTTTGGGTTTGTTGGAGCTTTCTGAGCTAGAGCTTGAGTGATGGATGTACTTCACGATGTCTTTCTCTCTGGATCTATCTGTTTTGTTGTTCCGATGCAGGGTTTTTGTTTGTGGGTTTTGAAGAGGAACGAACGACAACAGATTGGTTATGGCTCTTGTCAGAGGGTTTCTGTCTGTGTGAAGAAGAGCAGCTGCAACCTTCAATAGGGGAGGAGAAGCTCTCTCTTTAGTATATATTGATCAACAGAGTCTTGTAGGTGATCGCAACTGAGAGAGAGTGGCCACAGATTCTGAAGCAGTTTTTTGTTTGGGTTGGTTTTGGGACAGATCAGATCCCGACAAGATGGCAACTCCTACCCCATTGCTGAAAGACGAGTTGGACATTGTGATCCCAACCATTCGCAACCTTGATTTCCTGGAGCAATGGCGGCCATATCTGAGTCCATATCATCTCATCATTGTGCAGGATGGTGACCCAGCCAAAGTCATCAAGGTTCCTGAGGGTTATGACTATGAGCTGTACAACCGCAATGACATCAACCGGATCCTCGGCCCCAAAGCTTCATGCATCTCATTCAAGGATAGTGCTTGCAGGTGCTTCGGTTACATGATGTCCAAGAAGAAGTACATCTTCACCATCGATGATGATTGCTGGGTAAGAACTAAGAACTGCTCTATGGCAGTATCGATATGTCTGTTGTGTTGTGAAGCTTACAAGCTTGTTTGATTCCATGTATTTGCCAATCAAATCAGAAACTTCAGCTCAGACTGCTGAAGCTTGTAGAAATCTCTGTAATCCAAGCTGTAGTTTCTGATTTGATCCTCAGGTTTCTTAGGAGTTTCTGTGCATTCCATTTTTTTATGAATGTCTCAACCTTTTCCTTCATTGTGCTATAATTTTTTTGTGCTTAAACAAAATTTATGGAGTTTGGGAGTTGGTGTGCTCTAGATCTGCAATTATATATGTTTCCCAAGACTAGAATTGTGATACAGTGAGGGGATGTGCCTGGGCCATACAGGTGGCAAAGGATCCACAAGGCAAGGACATCAATGCAATGGAACAGCATATAACAAATCTGCTGACTCCATCAACACCGCTTTTCTTCAACACATTGTATGACCCTTACCGCAAGGGTGCTGACTTTGTGCGTGGGTATCCATTCAGCATGCGTGAAGGTGTGCCCACTGCCATCTCACATGGGCTTTGGCTCAATGTGCCTGATTATGATGCTCCTACCCAACTTGTCAAACCTGCAGAACGCAACACCAGGTGAGAGAAATTTCACATGAGTCACTGGTGGTGAGATTTCAATATGCAATTTTGCACAAGCTTGCACATTGACATGGTGTGAAGTTGTTTGATTTGTTTTGGGCAAAAACCTAACAGAACACTTTGTTTCATTACCTTAGATATTTGTGCTCAAGTCTCTTTCTATCTGCAGTAACTTTCATATTCCTTCATAGTATTATTGATAACTTGTTGCATTGGTATTCTTCATCATGTTGTATTTCTTGACAACTTGTTGCTGATTTGATTTGATGGTTTCTCTTGTTGATAGGTTTGTGGATATGGTGATGACCATCCCAAAGAACACATTGTTCCCTATGTGTGGAATGAATTTAGCATTTGATAGGTCTCTTATTGGGCCAGCTATGTATTTTGGTCTCATGGGTGATGGTCAACCAATTGGACGTTATGATGACATGTGGGCTGGCTGGTGCTGCAAGGTTTTTATGTTGACTCCCTCACTTGTGGACTTACTGATTTTTTTCCTTTATTGTGCCCAAATTTCTTCATGTGACTTGCACATTTTGAAAGAATCGTTAGTTTTTACATTGGCCTTTCTTTAAAGGAAAAAATCTCAAGTTTACTGAGGTGTTTAAATGTTGAATTTGGGACAGGTGATTTGTGACCATTTAGGGTATGGTGTGAAGACGGGGCTACCCTACATTCATCACAGCAAGGCCAGCAACCCTTTTGTGAACTTGAAGAAAGAGTACAAGGGCATTTTCTGGCAGGAAGAGATCATTCCTTTCTTCCAGCAGATCCAGCTTTCAAAGGAAGCTGTGACAGTTGAGCAATGCTACCTTGAGCTCTCCAAATTGGTCAGGCTCAAACTTCCTTCCTTCCATGAGTTTTTCATTTAGTCTGAGTGACCAGCTGCATGTTTCCTGCTTTGAAATTGCTTTTGGGAGCTTAGGCAGAAACAGCTTGCAAAACTAGAGCAGCAAAGTACGTATCAGCAACAAAGAGTTCACTTACAATCTCATTTTGAAGAAACAAGAGACTAGCTACAGGGAGACATGCACATACATAGAGGTACTCTGTATCTTGTTTCTCAGTTGGGTAGAAGTGATTGCTTATTGTGGTACCTGTGTGGGGGTGTTCTTGCTCTGATTTTGAAACAGGTTAGAGAGGGATTGAATGGTGTGGACCCCTACTTCACAAAGTTGGCAGATGCCATGGTTACCTGGATTGAAGCATGGACTGAAATCAACTCCAAATCATCAAAGTTTACACCACCTGTCAAATCCAAGTAGAGGGTGAAATTTTTTATAGTTCAGTGCAACAGGATTAGGGGACCAGTAGTAGCTCTCCAATTTGAAGCTGTTGGCATTTGTTTATGACTGGAGATGAGAGATCATTGACATTTAAAGCTTGACGTAAGTAGTTGCAGCAAGTTAGTGTGCCCATATTTATTGTTCCAGGCTTCTTCATGCTTTAGTTCTGCAAGTAGTACTACTCACATTTGATTTGGCCTTCTGCTCTGAGTGAAGGCAATATATGTTCAGCCTTTCCTGAGCCTGGATTCATTTTCCCTTCATTCTCCTCTAATATATTTATGAGGAATTTTTGCATTGGCTGTGATGCCTACTTTTCTAAGCGCTGAACCTTGAAATCAAATTGAAATCAAATTGATTTGACACAATAATCAAACTAAAATTGTGTAAATATCTATATATTTAGGTGAATGATTTGAAGACTTTAATGCAGAATATGTAGTCATGATAATATGAGTCTGTGGCATGAACTTTTGAATTGTTACTTGGAACAGTTGTCTAAACATGATCAAGTAATACATTACATTTTGTAATATTAGTATCAATTATTTCTAAATTTTGTTGATTCATAAAACTCGGGAGGTATTTTGAATCATGACCTTGATGTAGTGCATTTAGGGGTTGTAACAATGAAATCTTCATGAATGATTGATGGAAAAAGTGTTTACGAATTTTTTTTGACTTTGTGAGCATGTGTAGAATCTCAAAAATACTTGCAGGTTAGTTGAGCATGAATGATATATTGAAGCAATGTGAATAACAATTCTAATTCAAGTATAGAAAGTTATTATAATAAATTGAGATCCATTATATGCATGTGTCTCATAAGCTTGAAGAATCATATTACTATAAAACATACACACATTACTAGGATACCATGTCCATTAGAAACAAAAAGGTATTTATATCTTGTTATGTTTACAACTTTTTGAACATTACAAGATGATTGAATTCGAGTTTCTTGTAAACATAAGAATATGTGATGCTTGAAGGTTAAGTACAATATTTGTGATGAGTGTGGCCATTTGAAGAAATTGAGTGCAACCACCGTCCTTGAAGGAGAATTATGCCACAACCATCTTCAAATCCTAATGTAATGCTCATGTTTCATTTCAACTTCCATTAAATAAATCATAATAGCAGAATGAGAGTAGGGTTCCTAGTGATTAACATTTAGCCTTTTCTAGAGGTGCAATGAAAGAAGGAGTACTTGAGCCCTTGTCATCCTCCCAACTCTACTCTTTAGGGTACTATGCTAGGCACCTAACAAAGCCATCATCAAATCACCAGTAAAAACCTAGAAACTCCAAGTAGTGGGTCTTTCTGAGGTTAAAATAAACTCCAATAATTAGGAGATTTGAAAAGAAGTAATTGAGAAGTTCTAGGACCTGTCAAGATAGGTTCTCCACTTGGAGGCAAACATAATTTTTTTTTTAAAATAATAACATTTCTAGAGATGTCCAAAATAAGATATACCCATTTTTGGTAGCTTGCAATGGAAATTAGGTTCACACAATTCCATTGGTTAAGGTTAGAAGTGATTTTTTTTAAAGATCTTGTGAGCCCTATAGACATCATTATTGTTTTCTTAGGTCTCAATTTTTTTATAAAAAATATTAATAATTAAATATGGATAATAGTCACTTTTAGTAATTACTTAAATTAAAACCCATTTTAGCTTTCCAAGTCATCAAAGATTTCTTAATTTAATTTTATGTTAATTATTCAATCTTTAAAATTGAACATTTTTATTTTTATAATGAGATGTAAAATTGTGTTTTTTTAGCATTTACAAGGCCAGGTCAAACCTATTTCTCTTTCTTTTTCTTGTGTTAATTTAAAAATCACCTTTGCAAGAATTGTCATGTTTTAGTTCTTGCTTAAGAGTGCCTTTCAAATTTGTTCACTAGAATGAGTAGGAGTACCACACTATGTTTTTAAATGTTAACTTCCCAAATTCTTTTTTTTAATTTGAACATCAAAAGCCCAAACCTTGTGGATTGCACACCTTAAGAAATCAAAATGCAAATTGCTATAAACATTCAAAACTTCAAAAATTACAATAATTACATCACATTTGTAAGTTGATATTTTATGAATAAATGTATACATTCACTACCTCAACCATATTCTATCAATTAAACTCAAGCTAAGCAAAGTAGGACTCTCATAATTGCAAGAATTTGAAGATGTGACAAATGGTACAAACAAGGATTTTTACCCAATGATTAGCTGCAACTTGAAAAATTGAATCATTCATCCATCAATAGTGGCTACTTCTAGAAATTAAAAGACACACTAGGACAACAACTTTGTTGTTTTTGTAAATTCCCTTTACAAAAAATTTAAATTCATCATTGATAATAGGTTCAATGTCAAACACTAATTAGTGTTTTTCCTTTCAACTTTCTGCAAGTGTCAAATTGGCTTCTTTTGTGATGGTAACACGGTTAGGTTTGTGATTATGAGTTTTATTTTGTGGCTACAGAGGAGTTTCTTTTTTGGCATCCAGGCTATGGTGTTTTTTTACAAATAACATATTTGGCTATGGCATTTGAGTATATGACAACAATTTTGGCTATACATTTTTGGAAGCGGTGGCAAATATGGCTACTCAATGACAAATGTTAGTTGCAATTTGGCAATGAGCATGAATAGAAGGCATTTTTTCTGGCAACAACAAATTATTCAAGTTAAGTGTTCACACACACAATAATATTCATCTCCTTTAGGGGAATCAAACCCCAACCTTGAAAAGTTTTGCCCATGCAAGAGAGGAATCTTACACCCACAATAACATCCCACAAGTCCCAACTTTGAAACAACCAACCCAACAACCACACATTGCCTTGAAAACATCTCTCATCACCGATAGCTACAATTTCCATAATAATTTCAAAAATCATACAAGCCACTTTCATTTCTAGAAAAAAAACAAACAAATGTTTCAAAAGAAAAATTTGTTCTCATAAATTATGAGATGCAAGTGGCAAATTCAAAACTACCCATCTACTTCGTACCTAATGCATACTTCCTTCCAAGCATCATAAGGAAAATTAGTGATTTTTAAAAATTTTGGGTGAACATTTGCACACACAAGTCAAGATGTGTGGTTAGTCAATTACACAATTTACTTTTCGTGAAAGTTAAGTTGTTGAAGGTCTTTTCATCCTCCAATGAACCCAATACCTACACCATAATAATTTTAGCAACTTTCATGTACTCACTTAGTTTCAAAACTAGAAGGGGAAAAGATTGGACTTTCAACCACATCTAAATGATTGGGTTTAGGGAACCTATGAGACAATTCAAAACACAACTTTGTAGTAGCCTTTGAACATGTGACCTTCACTGCGTGGAACATTTCAATTTCATGAAAGTGGTGCACATGAATGTAAACACCTTCAACACCTCCATGATGATTGAGCATGTACTTCTAATCACCAATATTGAATGCAAAATTGGCAAACAATTGAAATTTGCCTCATTTTCATGTGCAACCCAAATGAAGGGCAATTGTCCACATTGATGATGTTCACAAATAACAATGAACTCAAAGAAAACAAAATCCTCGTACTTACAAAAAATGTCAACAAACAACCAATATATTTCAGCCTCTACTAATTTCATTGCATCAAGAAAATCACAAATAAAGACAGCTCACATTTGAGTGTACTTGATCAATGTGTGCACCACTTCTAGCATTGGAAGGATGCATGGTAGAATAAAAATCAATTCCAAATCACACAACAAATCCAAGTTTTCTACAACAAGCTTCTTTTTTAATCCATCCATCTACATCTTGACAACAAATGACTTATACTAGACCTTAACATACGCTTCAAAGGGCTAAACATGGATATCTAACGAGTTTTGATATTACATATCAACTTCAAGCCCTTTGTCTCCAATGTCTTGGCAAGGTTCACAAACTCTAAAACCTTCTTAAGATTGTGCAAAAAAATAATAATACAAAGATTATGACATACCTTCGATGCACATAACTAATGACAACTTGCTCAAAACCAAGACAACCAAATTGGTTCAATGTGCAACACAATGCACACTAAATAGATATGGGGAAAACCACTCCCAAATTTGTGTAATCAGGTCAGCCCGAATGTCGTAAAACACCAAATCACCATCACATCCGCAAGGCAAATCCATTTGGAGGCCATGTCATTGTTAGAAAGATTACCCTTGTAAGTGGCCATGGCATCCAAAATGATAGTTTTGATGTTGTTTGAGGTTACACCCACCTCAACCCTCTTGAGTGTCAACACAATTAGAATGCATTGCCAATTCTTTATCACATAAACATGGATGTTAATCCATCACTACGCATCAATAGTGGTGACCTCACACTAACAACAACATAGTTAGTTTTTAAATTGATAGACACTATCTTCAAAAGGACCACATTGTGCATGGCCTTTTCAATCTACCAACCAATGTTATTTAACCAATGCTTCAATGAGGTGTTCTTGACCTTTAGCAACAAAAAAATTCCTTCAACAATTCATACTCCAACATGGGCCATCCATGAATAAAAAATGTGCAACATAATTGCAAATTAAATGAATTTCTTTTAAGCACCCAAATGGATCCTTTACTATATTGATGTCATGACGGAGTTTGAATTCCACCCAACAAAAATTTGTTTGTTCTTACAATGAATGGCATCTTGACAATAGTAAAAATCTCTAATGGCCATGCTTGGACCAGCAACTAGTGCCTTTCAACAACTAGCATGTTTTTGGAGCATGTTGAGCTTGGGAGTTAACATCTTTAGCTTACCTTTGATCTTGCTACAAATTGTGCATTTGACCTAAAAGAACAAACCATCTTCCCCAACAATTGATTGGACCCATGGGAATTGACAAGTTAGTAATCAAAGTTTTGTGAGCTAATTTAAGTTGTTCATGAGTTTCTTTGTTTGGAATTAGAGTGAGGATGATAAAACTTGAGGTTCATATTAATTTCACATTGCCGTACATAATAGATGAAACATTCTTCAAAAGAATTATGATTTGTACACTTGTTGCAAGCATATCTACCAATTGATATAACTATTTGTTATAAAAATCCGAAGGGAGAAAATTTGAATATCCTTTCGTTTTGTCGCATCAACAATTTGAAGTTTTTATTTTTGGTTGACCGAAGCATGTACTTGCACAACCATGACAACAATACACATAACATCATGCCAAACTCTACAAGCTACAAACATTATAATCGATGGGCGATGCATAAATATGAATTGAACAAGGAAAAGAAGAATTTTCACAATCTTGGTAATAAATGAACTAACTTTAATTAGATGAAGACAATCCTCGTGCTTGTATTTTGATTTAGCACCACAATTGAAGTTAATGACCCTTATGCATTTTTGAACATGAATCTTGTCAAAGCAATGAGGGGCAAATGCCTTTGAAATCACCAAAATAATTGTTTAAAATCCTTCATGATCCACTAAATTTGCTTCAAAACATTTATATGTAGATTTCCCATGGTCCCAACTACCATAACTATTCATACCTTTGAAACAAACACCTTGCATCTTAATTGCAACATTGATCATCAATACTCAACACAATAAATTATTTGTCCCTTTTCATTCTCTTTGTAAGGTTATACGAACTTGCTTCATTAACAACCTTCTTTGCAATATTCCCCTTGGTACCCATGACAAAATATGAGCATGAGGTTTCAAAACACATTAACAACACCACAAAAATATGTTCAAAGTTTTTTTTTGAAGTATGATGCTTAAAAGAAAAAGAGAACATGACAAAATGAGTCACCATATTTAAGATATTTTTAAGAACAATCATACAAGTAGGATATTTAAAATATTATATTTTTGCATGGTGAAATATTTGAATTTTCATAATTCTTCTTTTGCCTTAAGATACTTTTTAATGTAAATGGCAAGGCCACAATGTGACACACGGTCCCTTGTAAATTTTAGAAAACTAGGTTCAACAATCTCAAATTTAATTTTCCAAAATTTCAACAATTGAAGAATAAATATGCAAAGTACATTTTTTGTGGTGCATTTGTAATAATAACCCAATGGTTTTCAATTTTCAACAATTAAGAACAAATATCAACAAAAATTTCTCTTTTTTCGGCTAGACGTTTTGTGAATTATTTTGTGTTGAACATCAATAGTAGTTATGGTATCAATTGACATAACAAACTAAGTGAATAGAGTTTGAAGTTTATATTTGATCGATTAAGGTTTCTACTCTTACTTAGAGCACAAACATTGATTGAGCATCTTGACCATTCCTTGACAAGAGTTAATCCTACAAGATACTTGAATAAGGTTGACTCATAAATCATGTTAACCATTTACCTTGATAGTTATTTGAATTTTTATGACTTATTAAAAAATCATGATTCAACTTGCCAAAAATGATTTATACACATGATAATCAGTCGAAGTGTATACCAACACTAAACATGTATATTCATTCCCAAAATTTCTCTTCAAAATTGCTATACTACTTCAGTCTTTCTTCGACTACAATTTGAAAGGAAGAAGTAAAAGCTTGGGGAGGGAGGAGGTTGATTTAAATCCATAAAATGACATATTTCTTTTTGTTTACCCCCTTAAAGGAACCAAAAATATCTAGGGAGAAGGAGGGGGTCTATCAATGGATCTATTTATTTTATAAGAATAGAATGAAACATAAAGTACAAGAAGTGGAGAGAGTTGTCACTAATCAAATCACATAACACTCCTTTATTTACTATGGAAACAAAAGCCAGGCCGAACACAATCTTCCCATGACTAAATGAACAAGTTAATTGGATTCAAATTATGGACACCTTCCCAAAGATCTCTTATACACTCTTCACATCTTTCTAAAAATCTTATATTGAATTTAGTAATAGGTAGACTGTGGAACTAACCTTCAGAGGGTTGCCTTCTTAACAATTTTTTTTAAAATCTTAAAACACATTCCTAAAGTAACAAAGAGTCAAAAATAGTGATGGAGTTGAGAACTTACCTGGAATGGATTCGCTCACATGAGGATCTTCACTTCAGTCCTGCAGGAGTTTAAACCAACAGTGTTAGCCCAGTTCCATGCTGTCATATTGCTCCTTATGATCTGCTCTTATAACTAAAAATCAATCAAGATACAATGTTTAGATTAGGCAAAGCAAACAAAGCACAGGCATAATTTCCTAATAATTGACTATGCACACTACTCGTAGAGAACACAGAAAATGGATCGCAAACTGTACAAGTAGAAAACTGAAGGTAGAAAACAATCCAAAATGATTTTTAGGCAATTTGTATCAAGAAATGGGATGAAACAAGCAATTTATTAGTTAAATCAACATTGTACACCCAAACTCTGGGAACTCGTGGGTAAACTCTAGCAATCAACTTCCAGGTCCAAATCAAAGGGAGGGACCAAATCTACAGTCAGTCTGTAAGTGACTGAAAAGAACGTCTGTTGTGGAGAAATCACCGGGCACCAGATGTGACAGCATGAGACATCTCTGCTGTGTATCCACAGAACTGATTTCAAGTTAAGTGTCAGAGTTGCACCAGATGTGACAGCACAATATAACTTCTTGACTGGTGTATCCACATAAAGGCTCTTGAATAAGTGTCAAATAACAGTTGCAGCTGAGGTCGGGCAGTTCAGGTCGGTAGCTTTGCAACACCTACATTCATGGTTCCTGTACACTCTCCTTGTATGTGCTGACAATCTCATTGTCAAGTGACAGGTAGAATGGCATTTTCTTCAGTCGCTTCAGATCCATATCCAGCAGTGCTATCTGCAACACAATCACTGTCATCAGCAAAGCTATATGTCTCTCTCATTTCCTGTTTCCTTCCTCACCCTTCTGTTTCAGGCAGTTGTGCAGGACATTTTCAGCCCTTTCAAACAAGGAGATGAAAATGCTCCAAGTAGTGGAGCAAGTACAGTCAACAGCAAATATACCCCTCTGATAATGTTCAGATGAGTACTGATGGTTCAGCATAGTCACTCAAAATTCTGTTTGGCCTCTACTTCACACAAACTGGGTGTGGAGTCTACAGCCACAATCACAGCAAGCACAGTACAAAGCTGGATGTCTACCTTTTCACACTACAATGCTGCAGACAGGAAAAAGAAATGCTCAATACTTTTGAAAGGTAAATTTTCAGTAGGCTGCACACACAGGAGGAAAAGTTAAGCAAAACCTCTTTTAAGCACATCCCTTCCCCTTCGATCTCAATGTGTCAGATTAGAGACACATATTATCTAAAGTCAAACACTTCTCCAGAGTTGACAACAGCACCTAACCATTACCTCATGAGTATGAGGGATGACATAATCATACCTTGTAGACAAACTGCTGTGTCGTTGTTGGGCATGCTGTCACAAAAGTGGATGGGACAGGGAAGGGCTTGCCAGAAATGTTGTACAAGGGCCGCATTGTGAGCATGAGACCACAATCTTTCGCAGTTGCTGCAATGAGGTAGTTCCGCACCACTCTTCGGCTCTCATCCCAAGAGAGAGACTGAACCCAATCAAGGTCTCTGTCAATATGCTTCCCTTCTTTCTCTAGGACCAGGTTATCAATCTTTGTGTTTCCAGGACCAACAGCTTCGTTTGTAGTTCCATGTGAGGATTTGTTTGTAAGTGAAACGATATCTCCTGTACCTGATGCACCCAAAAAAATCAGTGTTGCTAGGTTCTTTTCCCCAGAATGAAGTATCCTTGCAAAAACAAATGCAACCACCCAGACTCTTGCTCATCCTTGTGATGAGGAGACAAACATTTTCTGAAGCATCAACTGTTGGTGATGCAAATCAGAAGGTGGGCACTTCTTACCTGTATCTGCATCTGGTTTCAAGAACTTGTGATATGCAACAATAGCACCCTCAATATCATATTCATCCAGTTGCTGGACGCAAAGTAAACTTTCCAGAATCTTGCTTGTGTGGAGCATGTGGGCCACGAGTCTTTGAAATGCAACAACATGCTGTCCCTTTGGTGCTGCAGAGACTCTCTGGAGCTGTTCCTCAAGGATGCTTATTGCTTCTTCAGTTGAACCACCATCTTCTGGACCTCCAAAAATTTCTACTCCATCCATGAAAATACGGAGGTTATTTTGGGGTGTTTCAAACAAAGCAAGGAGGGCCTTGTGAATGCCATCAGTATTGCCAGAGAATAGGTCCAAAGGTGAATACTTGCTCAAACTGCTTATCTGCACACACCCATGAAAGCAACCATAAACTCTACAACACCATCAATATCTTCATCAGTATTGAGAGCTTGTTCCATACTTATGATTTAAGCAACCCAAATAAAATTAAGAGATGACCTAATAACAAGGTTATCAGATATGTAACATATCACCAAACAGGAAAATATTTAACAAAGAGAAAAATGCAAGACCCAATGCTCAAAAACAGAGAAAAGACTGAGGGCTGGTTTGAACAACAGTGCATGGTCATTGACACTCAACAACATGTATGATGTGACCAGCTACCACAACACCATAGATAACATAAGCTCCACTTCCTACATGGTTCCAGTCATCAACTTATGAGGAAGGAAAGAGAGAGAACAGACTTTGCCCTGCTTAAGCTTCAAATGTTGGTGCATGGAAAATCGTGATACATGCTTCTTGATATTGTTCTCCTCAGAGATTGTCCCTGCTGTTGGTAGACAGCCCCATTTTGGCTGCAAAGTTCATGTACACCATTGCACCAGTCAAAAATACTGCCCCTCTTTATGAGCTCTTGGAATGACTTACATGGAATGAGTTAAGCCAGATGCTCCTAAATCCTTAATACAGCTGCAAGGACATCATGAAACCAGTGAATGAACCATCTCAAAGTTTTTTTTTTTTTTTCTTAGATTGGAAACACAGGGAGGTACCTTGATTTCCACAGTGATGGTTGGTGGTAGGTCTTCCACCCTCCCTGCACATTCACTCAAGGTTGAGCAAGGACCAGAACACAAATCAAAACTGTAAAATTTGGTGCCAGCAGTTCCCAAGCTCAAATTTTGCAACTTGGAAGAAGAAAGTAACATATCACCAGTTGAGTCAGCTCAAACAACAAAGATAAGAGTAGAACAAATAGCAAAGCATCCAAGAGAGGTAAAGTTCTCTTGCAACCATGACAAATATAGCATTTCATTCTGCTGCTGATAGTTTTGGAGAGTGTACAATCTGTGTACCTGGTACGGTATAGAAGCTTGAGTGATCTGTGATCAGTAGAGCGGTGCCTCCAGTCAAATCCAGATGGGCATTTTTCTGCCTCCATTCAGGGCGCTTTTCTGCAACGTCGTGATTGACTGTCTCCAAGAACTCGGGTGTTAAGTACACAAGAACCTAGATTATTTGCAACCAAAACAAAACAATGGTCAAAATTTGTTCTGTTTTCTATTGTAAAAGCTGCGGAACAGAAACTTCCAAGTTTCAACATACAAAGGAAACAAAAGTGAAAGAGTGTCAGTATACCCCTGCATCAACATGCTCCTGGCCTAGCAAGGGCTGAATAATTGAACTTGCATATATGTGTGCCATGGCTGCAGGTGTGGTTGCATCTGCCATAGCTGGCCACTCTCTCCAAAGCTTTTGCTCATCCTCTGACAATATAGGTTTTTGAGCCATCTCAGCAGCAGTAGAAGGTTTTGGTTTTGAGTCATGACTACTGACTTTGCGGATGCGCAGAACTCTGCCAATCTGTTGTTGTCCACATCACAATCCAACCCATTTCAGAAAAAAGATGACAGTTTTGCTGCTGCTACATGGAAATGCTTTCATCTGGTAGCTCCTCGAATTCTCCCGTTGAAGTCTCCCAAGTAGTTATCTTCCTCAGAGACCCTTTTACATCTTCAAAGAATTGGCAAGAAACAAGGACCGACAACGAGAAGGAGAAGAAGAGGACGAAGAAGGAGACGAGGACGATCATAGAGAGAGCGAGAGACATACAAATGCAGGTCTGGAGCCCTGATAAGCCAGCACAATGTTCGCCGCGCCTTCTCCCCTGTACAACCATCCCTCTGCGTCGTCTTTGTACAACTCCAACTCTCGCAGCTTCCCGGACTCCACCTCGTCGGCGTTGTCGGCATCGAAACCAGGCGCGGAGTCTATCGCCTCCATTTCTTCAGTCCTTGTTCCCTATCTTCGTCTCTCACTTTTCTTCTCTCTCTCTCTCCTGTTTCTTCTATTTCTCACTTCAGATCTGTGTGTCTGACTTCTGTTGCCTTGAATGGAGCATTTCTCTCTACTCTTGTCTTCTTGATCTTGAAACATATAACCGACAGGCAAATAAAGAGACTTCACAGACATAAGACTAGTTCAAAACTCTTCAAAGATTCACGGCATCGTTGTCGTTGTGGTACCCTGGATAGATCCTTCATTTCATCAGCATCCTTTTGACTTTTTTTCACGCTCTTCCTTGCCTCCGCCTGTTTTTGGAAAGCGCGTCTTGCGAGATGAATACGCACTTCGAAAACCGCTTTTAGAGACGGAGGAATAAAATAAGTCAACAATACATAGTGCACATGCCTAGACCAAGACTCTAGAGCATGCCTAAATCTATATCATTACTGTATCTGGTGTCCATTAGAGAGCCGCTAATTTCGCTTGGCCTCCCTCTTCACCACGCAACGGCCGTCGCGCTTCTCGTTTCTTCCCGATTTGCTTCTTCATGATTTCTCTCTCACTGATGATGTTGCACATGCCTGCAATTTCATCATGCTGTTCTATATTTCTTATGAATCTGCGACTGAACGATTTGCATTAGTCCAAGGGGAAGGTTAAAGAATCGGTCGATTACCACACAAAACAAATCCTTGAAGTTTTGGCTATGATTCTGAACCTAGTTCCTTCCTTCCTTCCTCCATGCAACAATGTGATAGCCAATCTTCGAAAACTCTTGGTGGATGCAATTTCTGCCGCCGGAAATCTCCTCAAGTGTGTTTTGTCCTAAGGGAACAACAGTTATGTTTTCCGAAGACTACACACATTCTGACGGAGCAGTGCTCATCCAAGCTTCTAGCTATTTGCACCATGAAAATCCAGGGCTTTGTTAGGTTCTGGATTCAAGAATTATGGACTAGAGAGTATTCGCTTAAAAAAATTTCATTCCGCAAAGTGGAGAAACGTAATTGTTCGATTTTTGATCGCGACACAGAGTAATGTATGGAGTTCTGCTAGGTTTCTTACTCAGCTATGACTTTTTGTTATCTTTCAGTTTTGCAAATCGCATCATACGTATCATCATCATCATCATTTGCACCGTGTAAGGAGCATATCTCCTGGATGATCACCATCTCTACTTCAAGACAAAGTTGAAGAAAACTATTCCAATTCCTCCGTGACCGACACATGGACATGAAAACTCACCGGATTTCGCAGAGCTGCACAACTTCAGAACTCCCATCTCCAAAGGCACCAAAGAGGTCTGTCTCTGTGATCGGCATTGAGTGTAAGGAAACCCCATGTACAGAGGTACAGTAGCCTCCCGCCTAAGTACGCAACTTGAACCTGGGAGGAACGTGCGTACTTAGCCGGTAGGTGCGCACTTAGACCAACAAATCCTCCGTTTGGGTATCGAACTCCAAGTTCTTTCAGGAGTT
>Ga0209208_10006060_pt1 | contig 16718 bp, 19 predicted proteins | sample S1TSphfallax_3_FD_187694 | JGI IMG/M metagenome (GOLD analysis project Ga0209208, IMG submission 187694) | Host-associated microbial communities from peat moss isolated from Minnesota, USA - S1T2_Fd - Sphagnum fallax MG (SPAdes) (version 2) | ecosystem: Host-associated > Plants > Peat moss >...
ATAATCGGACTTGCAAAGAAAGGGTGTGAATTTAACCAAAAAAGGTGTGAATTTAAAATTTTCCTTTTTTAATGTAAAAATAATTAAAATTTTGGTTATAGTGCTTTGTGTATGTGCTTTTGAGTACTTTATGTTTATTAGATTTCATTCAAAATATTCCACATATTTTTATAATATATATTTTGAAACGTCATGTAAAAATAGTTTTTTTTAATTTCAATGCATTAATATGATTTTTTTTGACACTAAAATATGTAAAACCAAGCACTAGTTACTTAGTACCACAATTACAACATGTGATATTTATCCAAGTGCTTGCCAACTTGGGAGCCATTTGCCTCCGTAGTGAACTACACTCCCCCCAAAATTACAAGCAAATCTACCCCCATAAACTCCCAATCTACTTTCTTCTTTGCTATGGCAAACAAATGAATGTAAAGTGCGACCTCACCGAGAGCACCTTTGCACACTCAAAATTCAGCTTCCAAACTCATAGTTGGCTTTTGAGAAGATAAGGAAATACAAAACAAGTGAGAATTAAAATCACTAAATCCCTACAAAGCATATCCCAATAATTGCAAGATTTGCATGCTCAAAAATGTGATAAAACAAACCCCACCCTCTCTTCATTCATATGGAGAGGAGGAAGGTTAGGTGAAGCTAAAAAAGGTTAGCTCTATGTAAGGAGAGGATAGACAACTTAGAAAAAACACAACTTCCTTAAATTCAATATTGTTAGTGTTGTTGGGTGGGTGAGGCTAAATTTGGTTCTAGTTAGTAAGAGCCAAACTAAACCCGATCTGATTTTTAGAAGCAAAACCAGATTTTATTTTCTATTTTTTTAGAACCGGGTTCTTGGTTTTGTTTTATGTATGAAACTTGAACCAAAATTGAAATACATGTCTTTGATGGGGAAAAAAAAAAGAAAAGAAAAAAAAAAAAACAAAGGTAAGTAGACCAAGGGAGTTATAAGTTTTCGTACACTTCTTCCTTCTTGTTGTTGTGAGCTTTCCTTTGCAATAAAGTTTGACAAGCTTACGTCATGTTGTGAAACAATTTATATTAGGTCTTGACTTGTAAGTAAATCTTGTGGTCATTGGGGTAGACCAATTTCGCCCACTAGTCAATGTATATTTTGGCTTTCTCTAACGGTTAGGAGTAAAAGAATTATGAACTTGAATGTTGGAGGTTGTTTCTCCTTTGAACATTACCACCGCACCGTGGCAAAAGGAAAGAAAGAAAGAAAGAACAACAAGGAGAAAATGACAAAGAGTGAGCATCACTATACAAATGTATTTGCCACTTTATAAAGTGCAAAGCTCTAAGTATAGTGCGATTGTCTAAAGGCATATTCCATTGAACTCTCTACTACAATGATACTCACTCCGGCATCTAGTAAATGATACACTAAACCTTAAACCTTCCAAAACAATAGCTCATTCTAGAAGGAGTAAAAGTGGATTCTAACACATTTGAGTGACGACTTCTTCAGAAAACATCTAAAGTATGACCTAGCATGGTGTGCACCTTGGCAAAGTGTGCACAACCGTCGTGGCAAAATGAACACAAGGTGGCTATGTCTATAGTCCACGGCTTCCACCTTCTATTTGGACTTCCCAAATGCACCTTACTCTCTAGTACGTAGGTAGTGGGTTCACTAGCAAGGTGCTTAATAATTTATTTATTTTGATCCATTAGGTTCAATCGTAATAATAATAATGTTTCATAATTTAACTTTATACTAATTGATGAAGCTATTGCAATATTTTTACAATTTAACATTATACTAAATAATGAAGCTATCTATCATGCTTGAGAGCTTCATTCAGATTTTTGGCATGGTTGGTGGGTATGTATTTTTCAGAATTTTCAAAATACTTCCAAAAATAAAATAATATTATTGCTTAACTAAGTGAATAAGTTTTTGGTGATTTTTTTCATTTTGCAAATATTTTGAAAATCTCATATTCTTTCAAAAACTCTTCTCATTTTCAAATTTGTTTTTTATTTAAAAAAATTGCCACAATTGCCTACAATATGGTGCCTGAGATTTTGTACTTTTATATTTTGAACATCATTAAATTTGATTATATATATGTACTTATGGATGATTGTCACTTCAATAATATCACAAAATTGAAAAAAAAAAAAAAAAACATTGAACTAGGCTAGTGCTATGGTATGACTTGTTTTTTTAATAATAATAATAATGATAATAATAAATTTGAAGTGGTATATGTTGTTTTGAAGGCTTGGGTTTTGTAATATTCTACACATCTTTGTAGCATCATTATTATTATTATTATTATTATTATTGTGGTGGTGTGTGCCCGGTTTCCATGAATGAGTTGGCCCTTGAATAAATGAGAAGTGTAAACTTAAATTATTTTCCATGTTTGCCAACCCTTTGGTCAATGTGAAGTGAATACGTTAAAATAGATCTCAATTTATGTTGACTTGGACGACCATGTGCTTTACATTGAGAATTGAGATCTTTCTTTTATCTCTTTTGTTGAAAAAAAAATGATGAAACCTTTGCCAATCATAAATAAATCAAAGCACCCAAAAAAGGGGAGAAAATACAAAGAACAAAAAGGAAGGAAGGAAGGACCCACCACGTCCAAGAAGACAATAGAACCATCAAAGAAGGCGAACTACAAAGGGAGGAACATCAAGTTCTCAAACCCCCCTCCTCCTCTTGCAATAAGCATATCAAATAAGGAAAGGGGAGATCCTTTTGAAATGGGAGGACCTTTTGAAAGCACATCTAGCTTAAAAAAAATTCTCACCTATTGCAATAGCATGTCTCAAAATAGAGATCGCCTACACATGTTGCAATGTCATTGACATCCTTTGTTTATAAAAATGTGTGTAAAAAAACTATGTCGTTGACATCCTTCATTTATAAAAATGTGTGTGAAACTATGTCATTGACATCCTTCGTTTATAAAAATGTGTGTGAAACTATGCCATTGACATCCTTCATTGATAAAAATGTGTGTAAAACTATGTCATTGACATCCTTTGTTACATCCCTTAATAAGTTCCATCCCTAATAGCATTACTAGGCTATATACCTTATGCCAAGTTTAATCCCTAATGGCACTAATAGGCTTTATCCCTTATGCCAAGTTCAATCCCTAATGGCACTACTAGGCTAGCCCTTATGTTCAACCCCAAATGGCACTACATATTAGGCTACTAGCACCCTTATGCCAAGTTTGATCCCTAATGGCACTACTAGGCTACTAGCCCTTACACCAAGTTCAATCCCTAATAGCATTACTAGGCTACCCCCTAGTAAAATTAAATTGGGGGCTGCCCGGGGACCCCTAGTTTCTCCCCAACTCAGTGACGGGCAGAGAAGGAAAAAAAAGAAGGAGAAAGCACACACACATATATATTATAGGTCTATAATCGAGGAAAGAAAAAATTTCAATCCCGGGCCCGAAAAAGAACCGGACGGTCCGGTCAGTAACACGAATTCAACTATACGTACGTAATCAGTGCCCGTGAATTGCGTCACGTTGACGTAAGTTCCGGGTCCCCCGAAAAACCCACGGGCGCACATTGTTCCAAAACAGAACTCGAAGTTTCTTCACCCGCCTTTTCACCGCCCTAGAAAGCCTCAGCTATATACGCCCGCTGTTCAGCCCTGTACCCGACGCTTCGTCTTCGTCCTCTTCTTCTTCTTCTTCTTCACTGCGCTGAGTGCTCTTCGTCGCCGCAGCAGCAGCAGCAGTCGCAGGCAGTTCGCTTGCAGACTTCGCGAGATTTGCATCTTCTTCCATCGCCTTTTGGTTCTCGATTAATCGTACTTACATTTCAAGCTTGTGGTTACAATTTCTGACTTGCAAAATTCAAGCGCCGATGCAGCATTTTCTGTAGTTCTTCAAGTCTCGTGATCATGAGGGTCTGATCCGACACAACCAGTGTCTGACTCTCTGTTGTAGTAACGACGACGACGACGACGACGACGAGGAGAAGGAGCACGAGTGTGTTTTGAAGCGAGGTCATCATGGCCTCCGAGAAAGTGGCGGTGGTGCCAGATGATAGCATCGCTGTCGCTTGGGGTGCAGGAGGAGGAGGTAGTAGACAAGGAAGCCATGGAGGAGGACTAGGAGCAGGTGTTTTGTCCAGGAGTGTTAGGGAGCTGAGTGGTAGCTTGCGAGCGAACTGGGGGCTTTTAGGTGGCCAGGATAATCCGCTAGCGAGATCGTCGGTGTCGCGGAGAGAGGAGGTGGCAGATGATGAGGAAGCGCTAAGGTGGGCGGCTTTGGAGAATCTGCCCACTTACAATCGCGTGCGAACTTCCATCTTCTTCAATCCTGCTACCGGAAGCAGGAAGAATGTGGACGTCAGACTGCTCACCCCTGTGCAGCGACGGCAGCTTCTTGACAGCTTGCTGAATGCGACTGAAGATGAAAACGAGCAGATCTTGCAAAAAATGCGCAACAGATTGGACAAGTAATTGCTGTACCCAAGTGCTTGTTTGTGTATATGTGTGTGTTTTCTTTGTTTTTGGGTCTGGTTCTTGTTCCTCTGTAAATGCAGTAGCAGTTAGCAGCCGGCAGTAGCAGTAGCAGCTGGAGGAGACTTGATAAAGAGGCCTTGTTTCTGCACATTCGGAAATGTGAACTTCTTGTGCAATTTGATCTTGACACTGGCTGACTGACTTGCCAGTTTGGTGCACATGTTTTCTTTCTTTTTTTTTTCCTCCCAGAGTTGGAATTACAATACCAACTATCGAAGTTCGGTATGAGAATCTGTCCATAGATGCCGATTGCTATGTGGGAAACAGAGCTCTGCCTACTCTCTTGAACAGTACTCAAAATTTCTTTGAGGTATGTCATTCTCTCTGTGTGAAAACCCCTCAAGAAAGAAAGAAATTCTGCAACACCCATCTCTCATCTTTCACTGTGAAAACCCTTCAAGAAAGAAATTCAGCTCAACACCCATCTCTTATCTCTCTCTGTGTGAAACCCCTTCAAGAAAGAAATTCAGCAATACCCATCTCTCATCTCTCTGTGCGAAAACCCCTCAAGCAAGAAACTCAGCAGCACCCATCTCTCATCTCTCTGAAAACACTCAATAAGAAGTTTAGCAATACCCATCTGTGTGTGTGTGTGTGTGTGTGAGAAAACCCTTAAGAAAGAAATTTAGCAGCACCCATGTCCCTCTCTGTGAAACCCCTCCAAGAAAGAAATTCAGCAAAACCATCCATATTTATGAAAAACCCTCAAGGATTTCATCAACACCTCCATCTCTGTTGAATCAACTGTTTGCTCCTTATTTTTTCTAATCATGGATTGTGGTTGTTGTTGTTGCTGCCAGAGCATCTTGAGTTACATCCATCTTGTGAAGACAAAGAAGAGAGTGCTCACCATTCTCGACAATGTGAGTGGTATCATAAAGCCTGGCAGGTGAGGACATGAATCTCCCCATCAGGAGGCTCTTGCATCTCCTTAGCTTTCGGGAATTGGTTTTGTTTTTTCTTCCTTGGGTACATAACAAATATAACTTCAAACATCAAGGTTGGAACCAAGTGTAATCATTCTTCTTCCCTAAGAAATATTATGGCCCTTCCTTTGATTTCAATTGTCAGTTAGATATTGCAGACTTGGAGTGGAAATTGCAGACTTATATGGGTTTCATTGACTGGCTCTCTACTGTGTCTGTAGATTGACATTACTGTTGGGTCCACCAAGTTCTGGAAAGACAACTCTGTTACTGGCACTTGCTGGCAAACTTGACAAAGATTTGAGGGTGAGGCACACCAGATTCTTTTTCTTTCATGAGTTATAATTCCTGCTTCTGTCTTGCTTCTGTCTTGCTTCTGTCATGTTTTGCAAATATTATTATATTTCTTTTTTCTGTGCAAATCAGTGACAACTAAATCGATTGATCTGTGGTGAAAGCTTCTAGAAATATGCCATGAGGATTTTGTTGTACACATCACTTGGAACAATCAGCAAAACTTGTCTGAAATATTGATTGGTTACATTGATGGATGGACATTGTAGGTCACAGGAAAGATTACATTCAATGGACACACACAGCATGAATTTGTACCCGAGAAAACGGCAGCTTACATTAGCCAGAGAGATCTTCATGTTGGTGAAATGACAGTTAATGAGACACTGAATTTCTCTGCTCAATGTCAAGGGATTGGCACAAATTACGGTCTGTTCCCTTACAAATTAATTTCAGTTGAATCACTGTGTGTGTGCAAAGTCAACCTTGCAACAACAACAGATTAATGTCAGTTTTGTCTTGATGGAAGTAGTTTGCTGTGAGGGTGGATGGGACAAAATCTCTTTGGACTTTCAGTCCCCATGTCCAAGTCTGATATGCCCCATTTTTGGATTTAGTGAAATTTAATTTTTGTGGTCTACAGAATTGATGGAGGAAATCAGCAGAAGAGAGAAAGAAGCTGGCATCAAACCAGATGTGGATGTTGACGTCTTCATGAAAGTGAGTGAATGTTTTTGTAGAAATTCTGTTTGAAATTCTGAATTCTGTTGGAAAAGAATAGACAAAGTTGATGCAGATATGGGGGGCCAAAACAGCACCGTTAAGCACCTTCATTGTTGTTGTTTCTCCCTCGACAAATGGACATATGGAATAACCTTTGGTTTTGGGTCTCTGTACCATGTCAATGGTCACTGGCAGGCAAGATCTCTGGGAGGAGTTAAGAGCAGTGTTGCTACTGATTACACTTTACGGGTCAGTTCCAAAAGCCACAACCTTTCTTGTAACTAAACTTGCTCCCGAGAGTTACAGTTATGTTTTGCAACATGTTGGTATGGTAATCCTGAAAGTCAATCAACAATGTAATGAGGTTGAACCCACCCTTTCTATGGTTGTTACTGTTGCAGGTATTAGGTCTTGATGTGTGTGCGGATACAATGGTTGGTGATGACATGCGTAGAGGAATTTCTGGTGGACAGAAAAAGCGAGTCACTACAGGTATGGTACATACTCAAGATACCAATTTGCACCTTGTTTCACTGTAGGATGGCTTTGCACCCTCAAGGATTCAAGCTTCAGAGGTCCCAAGAAGTCAGTCCATTAAGAAGTTCCCGAGGTTATTGATGTTGGAGATTGACATATCATGCACATCATGGACCTTTCTTTCTGATGTGTTTTCCCTGTTCCTTGACAGGTGAGATGATAGTGGGGCCAACACGAGCATTGTTCATGGATGAGATTTCCACCGGCTTGGACAGCTCAACAACCTTCTCGATCATAAACACATTGCGCCAATCTGCAAAAATAATGGACTACACAATTCTTGTGTCGCTGCTGCAACCGGCTCCCGAGACCTTTGAACTCTTTGATGACATCATTCTTCTCTCCGAGGGGAGGGTTGTGTATCACGGACCTCGTGTTCATGTGCTGGAGTTCTTTGAATCTTGTGGGTTTAAGTGCCCAGATCGCAAGGGTATTGCTGACTTTTTGCAAGAGGTAGGCACCAACCTCGCCAGCTCTCTAGAAAGCACACATTTTCTTAAACCCAAGCATTTAATGCAAAAGTTGTGTTTTTGACTTGAACATCTTACATGCCTGGCCTTCCAAGACTTTTTTTCTCTTTGTTTTGGTCTGTTTGCACAATCATTGATAATTGAGCAGGATGTGATCCACAGGTAACATCACGTAAGGATCAGGAACAGTACTGGTTCAATAGACAGCAACCTTATCATTTTGTTTCGGTGAGTGAGTTCACGGAAGTGTACCAGCAGTTTTTCATAGGCAGACAGATGAAGCAAGAACTGGCAGTGCCATTCCCAAAGGAACTCAACCACAGGGCGGCTCTATCGACAGAAAAGTACTCAGTTAGCAAAAGGGAACTTGTGAAGGCCAATTATGATAAACAAGTGCTTCTCATGAAGCGCAATGCGATTGTCTACATATTCATGATCATGCAGCTTGCAGTGGGTGCATTCATTTCCATGACAGTCTTTTTCCGCACCCGGCTGCACCAGCGCACTATAAGTGATGGGACAACTTATTTAGGTGCCCTTTTCTATGCGGTTGTCAGTATCATGTTTAATGGATTCGGAGACCTTGCCATTATGATTAGCCGTCTTCCTGTCCTTATCAAGCAACGCGACCTCCTGTTCTATCCTGCATGGTCGTATTCGCTATCTACTATTCTGTTGAGCATCCCAGTTTCATTGCTTCAAAGTGTGGTATGGGTATCAATGACATACTACGTCACAGGCTATGCACCAGAGGCAAGTCGGTTTTTCAAGCAGATGCTCCTGCTGTTTTTAATGGGGCAGACTGCAGGATCAATGTTCCGCCTGATTGCAGCTCTGTGCCGATCTATGGTGCTGGCCAATACAGTCGGTTTCATTTTGATTCTACTCTCTTTCATGCTCGGAGGCTTTGTTGTTCCAAGGACATACATCAAGAAGTGGTGGGTTTGGGGTTACTGGATCTCTCCTTTAACATATGCACAGCAGGCAATGAGTGTTAATGAAATGCTTGCACCCCGTTGGTCAACGGTAGGTGCCCTTGAGTTCCTTCCCCCCACACACATGAAAATACTGCTGAGCTTCATGAGTCTTGTTATTGTTTTTTGGATGCACTCAGCCAATTGCTGCTTCTTCATGAGTTTTGTTATTGTTGGATGTGTTCAGACATTTTCTGCTTCAATTTGTTTCCCTGTTTGATCATGTTCAAATTTCCTTGGTCCATGCAGATTCCTCCTGGCACCACCAAGTCTTTAGGAGTGCAAGTACTGGAGAGTCGAGGGCAGTTTCCTCATGCCTACTGGTATTGGATTGGTGTTGCTGGATTGGTGGGATTTATTATTGTCTTCAATATTGGCTTCACTCTGGCAATTGCTTTCATGCCACGTGAGTGTCATGCTAGGACCCTAAACCCTCCAACTCTCAATCTCATAATATTTTCTCCAGTTTGCAAGTAGGACAGATCAAACTATAATACAAGTCACCACCGTCAGGTTTTTACAGATTTTAGGCAAAAGTGCAGATGAGGAGGGATGAACTGCATCAAGGAATTATTAGTCTGAAGTCACTGACATCTAGGCTTCAATGTGGGATTTTGTGACCAGCTGTGGGGAAACCTCAAGCAGTCATGTCTGAGGAGGACCTTGCAGAAAAGGAAGCAAACCGTGAAGGGACACAAGTCCTTTTGAAAGCTCCAAAACAACCCAAAAGATCACATCCACGCCGTTCTGTGACAAACACTGGTCAGACTACTCAGGGAGAGTTGCAACTGCAACAGATTCAAAGGAATTCGTCATCGCTCCATCGAAATGGAAGTAGCAACAACACCTCTAAGAGTGCCGTGACACGTGGAATGGTTCTTCCATTCCAACCACTGTCCATTTCATTTGACGACATAAGTTACTATGTTGACATGCCGGCGGTATGCTGCTGTAACTGCTATTTCGCAGACTTTCTGTGTACTTTATGTAAAGAAGTAAGGAATGAGGTTTTTGGTATCTTCATGGGTTTGAGGACCTTGTTGAGGGGCAGAGAAAATGGCCTTGACATGTGTGGTTCTCTCATTGGATTTGCAGGAAATGAAGCAAGATGGGTTCACAGAAACGAGATTGAAGTTACTGTCCAACATCACAGGAGCGTTTCGACCAGGTGTCCTTACGGCACTGGTGGGTGTGAGTGGAGCAGGTAAGACAACCCTAATGGATGTCTTGGCTGGAAGGAAAACTGGTGGCTACATAGAGGGTGACATCCGTATCTCCGGATACCCAAAGAACCAGAAAACCTTTGCTCGCATTGCAGGTTATTGTGAGCAGACTGACATACATTCTCCTCAAGTTACTGTTCGTGAATCTCTCCTCTTCTCAGCTTGGCTGCGCCTTGGAAGTGATATTGACAATGAGAGAAAGAAGGTATGGGACCATTCGAACCTCACTCTGCTCAAAAGGCTTGTTCAAAATCTAACAGCTCCTTTTGTTCCATGCACATGTATTGCTGTGGATCACTAGGCAAGGAGGATTTGACACAGAACTTGGCAGTGTCAAAAACCGAATGGAATTTGGGTAACTGACAAGCAAGCACTGGTTTAATCATCCTTTTTTGTGGGACAATTGCAGAGTTTTGTAGAACAAGTGATGGACCTGGTGGAAATGAAGTCTCTGGAGTATGCCTTGGTAGGACTACCAGGTATCACTGGGCTTTCAACAGAACAGAGAAAGCGCTTAACAATTGCAGTAGAGCTGGTGGCTAACCCTTCCATCATCTTCATGGATGAGCCAACCAGTGGACTTGATGCTCGCGCTGCCGCAATTGTGATGCGCACTGTGCGTAATACTGTTGACACTGGCCGTACTGTTGTCTGCACCATTCACCAGCCAAGCATAGACATCTTTGAAGCTTTTGATGAGGTACAAACCCTACTCTACCTGCCCTGAGAAATAGGGTAGTACCCAGGTTCTCAACACATTGCAAAAATAATGATGGGTGTTGATGAATATTATGCAGTACTGATATTATCAGACCTTTTTCTCTATGACAGCTACTGCTACTCAAGCGTGGAGGGAGAGTTATTTACTGTGGGCCTCTGGGACAACGCTCACACAAACTAGTTGAATACTTTGAGGTGAGATGGGTGAAGATCTTGGATACATGGATTCACAGGCCAAAAGGATTCTTTTTTGGGAATATTCACAAAAGCTAGTCAGAATCTGAAAGGATATGGGCTTATGGAAAATTCACTAAGGACCGTACTCTTTGTGGTGTATGAAGTGTGTGCATGAACAAACAAACTCCTGCACCCATTATAGCTGAGTCTTCCTTTTTTGAATATTGATTGAGCTTCTCTCTTCTTATTTTCATGCTCCTGGGTGCAGGCAATACCTGGCATAAGTAAAATCAAGGAGGGAGCCAACCCCGCCACATGGATGTTGGACGCCAGCAGTGTGCCTGTAGAGAGCCGACTTGGTGTTGACTTTGCAGAACTCTTTGAGCAATCTTCTCTCTACCGGTGTGTGTCTTCTCTGTGCTATTAGATTCTTTTGTCAGCTGAAAAATTCTGAACCCATTCACAGAAAATTCCGAAATATTATTCTGCTGTCCTGTTGCAATGGGTGTATGCTTTCTATACTCAGTTGCCATTGCCTTCTTCTAGTCCCATCTCACATCATTCTTTCTGGTATCATTGACATGGGTGGGCAGACACAACAAGGAACTAGTGAAGGAATTGAGTGAACCAGTTCCAGGTTCAATGGACCTTTCATTTCCAACTGAATTTTCGCAGCCATTATTTCAGCAGCTCCAGTGTACTCTGTGGAAGCAGCATCTGACATATTGGCGCAGTCCAGGCTATAATGTTGTGCGAGTTGTCTTCACACTGTTGACAGCATTGGTTTTTGGCAGCCTCTTCTGGGATGTTGGCACTAAAAGGTGGGTCAAGCACTAAATGGCCACTACCTATTTTTGCACAGAAGCATCCAGTGTTAATTTTTTTTTCCAAATTTTGTGATGCACCCAAAGTGGCAATTGTCCACCCCTTGGAAGATTTAGCCAAATCTGGCTACAAACCAGATATAAAGCATGAATCTTCAATTGTCCTTCTATATTCTTGGCTACTTACTGAAAACCAAATATAGAAATCTGGTGATTTTTACTTCTTTTTGTTTCCCCCCACTTCTGGCTAGTATTTGAAACCCTCAAAAATCATTTCATTTTCAATTTTTAGATATTTGATTTCCCTTTTTCTCATTTTTTGCCAGTCCATAAAAAAGGGCTGGAAGCATAATTAGTAGAAAGTTGCAGGATGCTTTTTTCGGTTTTGATGTTGATTAGGTGTAATGGGCCTAGCTTGGTAGTTGAGATGTGGTATAGGGTTTAGGGTTTAGGGTTGAAACTCATGAGACAAATATGCTGGGTAACTTGAGGTCTTGATTTGACTTGAGTTGATTGATTCTTCCAGAGACAATTCAACTGATCTGTTCACCATCTTTGGAGCACTGTATGGATCAACCATTTTCATCTGCTTCAATAATTGTGGCACAGTCCAGCCAGTGGTGAGCATAGAGCGAACAGTCTTTTACAGGGAGAAGGCAGCAGGGATGTACTCTGCAATTCCATATGCGCTAGCACAGGCAAGCAGTCTCTCCTCAGTTGCAACCATGCTCATTTGTAATTCATAACCGTGTAAATGGGGTATCTTGGATGTGCAAGCAATGGAAGAGATCTAAACAGATAGATGGAAGCAGTTTTCTAGAAAGAGAGCTTAGACACGTCTCTACTAGGACACAAGAAAGCTCATTCTACATCAAATGTGCTTGTTGTTTTTTGCACATTTACAGCTTCTTATTGAGGTACCTTATGTGCTCATGCAAGCAACTGCGTATGCTCTTATTACATACTCCATGATTGGATTCGAGTGGACAGCAGCCAAGTTTTTCTGGTTCCTTTTTGTACTATACTTCTCATTGATATCATTCACCTTCTACGGAATGATGATGGTAGCTCTTACACCCAACAGTCAACTTGCCCAAATTATCGCGTCCTTCTTCTATGCACTATTCAACCTCTTCTCTGGATTTTTGATTCCAAAGCCAGTAAGTTTCAGCCTTTGGCAGTTGCCCATTCCCTTGCACCCAATTGTTGTCATGCTTTGAAATCAAAAGCACTGGTGTTCCCATCAGTAGATCTAGAGTTCTTCCTTTGAAGAACTCTCTTCTTAGTTCTTCAGAGTCTAAATCTCACACCCTCCCACACCTCCCAACTAATCAAGAAAACTACGGTTTTGGACTGTGCAGATGATTCCACCATGGTGGATTTGGTACTACTGGATCTGTCCAGTGGCCTGGACACTCTACGGTCTCATTGCCTCACAGTTTGGCGACATAACTGAGACAGTGCTAGTTTTAGGATTGACAGAGTCACGTCCATCTGTGAAGGATTACATAAACACCTATTTCGGATACAAACATAGCTTCCTTGGTGTAGTAGCAGCTGTGCTGGTTGGGTGGGCTGTTTTCTTTGCCATCATCTTCGTGTTTGCCATTAAATACTTGAACTTCCAGCGGCGGTAAAAAAAAATCTTCAGACTTATGATTAAGCTGTTAGAATTAAGTTGTCACATGTTATTCAATCAGCTTTGTGACAAGCAGCTCTAAGTGTATTTTTGTTTAGAAGGCTCTAGAGTGCAAACCAAGCGAAGCCAACCTGACCCCAACAACAAATCAATCCTTTGTAGTCCCTCATCACTGCACCCTGTTTGAGCAAATTTTTAGAAGCTCCCGTTGTAGATAATTATTTTTCTATTCGATCAAGCATCATCACGGTGGGTGGTTGCAAAATTTCAGATGGTTTTTGGGGAAACTGTGATTCTTGATACAGTGACTCTCAATTGTTGTATGATTATTCTGTGGGGTGTATGCTTCTGCTTATTGAAGAGGCTTGGTTTACAAGCAAACTTAATAGAAAGCTTCAAAATTGTACCATATTTTACTTCCCAGGGTGGATGGTGGTTTTTTCATTGGGTTCCAATTCACTAGCAAACCATAGTTGGTTTGGTTACTTGCTTTTCTACCTACCTACCTACCTATCTATGGACAACCCACTAGCCCTACTACCATGAATGCATTACTTGGGTTGGGTTCGTAAGGGAGGGACACAAAAACTATCATAGAAAATCATGAAAACATTAGTTGGGTAGGAAAGGAGGGGACACAAAAAAACTATTATAGAAAATCATGAAAGCACTAGTTGGGTGGGAAGGGGGGAATGAACACAAAGTATTTTACAAAACCATGAGAAACCAAATATATTTGATTATTGAAAGGATTGGGAGAAAAGTTCTTGTGTATTTCAAGGCTATCTTACATCCATGAATATCTCTCTTTGAAACAAAATGACATATTATGCTTATTGCTTTAAGAGAGGGAGGGGAATTATGCCTAGTGTAAGATCATCCTTGGCACTTTCGAAGTGATGTGAGAATTAAGAACTTTGCAAGGTCAAACACAACTATGACATACTAGGCCCCTTATTTTGAGGACGGCCTCACCCTTGGGCTCTACTCTACACATTTATGTTTGTCAAGTGCAAATTGTAAAATTACTTGGTTTAAATGAAAGAACCCATGTTTATTCAAATGAAGTGTATTAATACAAGGTATTGTTTTGTCTTTAGAATTAGTTTATTAGTAGAAATACAATAACCCAACTTAATTTATAGGTTGAAATTCTAGAAGTTATTATGCCCAACTTTAGTGACTTTGAAAAAAACATTATTGTTGGTTTAAAGGGGGACTAATAGTTGGTTTAAACATTATTAGTGGGTAGTTGTAGACTACAATGAATTATATGGAATATCACTATGGGTGTTTTGTAATCATTATTATATTTTTAAAATTAAATGGGGTCACAAAATAGGATTCATTTATATCAAGTTATTAATATCTATGAAATCTTTTTGCCAATGAAAAAAATATAACAAAATAATGAATGGTGAATCCTAGATGGATTTTAGTATGGATTGTATCATTTCATTTAAATTGAATATAGATTTAATTTCACAATGTCTGTACAATGTTTTTAAAATTATGGGACATAATACTTTTGAAAATTGATCACATTTCAAGTCCAAAAATCAAGTAAAAAAAAACCCATTTGTGATGATATTCTTATCGTATTCCATTTAGAAATTGTCAAGGTGGCAAACTTAAATCCCAAATGATTATTTTCAAGATCAATCTTTAAACATTTATTTTAAAAAAAGAAAAATGATGGCTCAAACTCAAATATGAAAATAGATGCTAAGATTAACATCATTTGAACCAATTTGTGAGTTGAATCAATTCATTGGTGTAAAATACACTAGTTATGGACTTTCATAATGGAATTTCAACTATGATTTTTGGTCCACCTCAATGGAATTGGAATACTTGAAATTGATTTGAGTTCAATGTTTCACATCAACAAGTTTATAATCTATTTTCTCATTTAATGAAAAAATATATTTTTTAAACCTAATCAAATAGTCTTCATTTTTAGCCCAAATCATTAATATAGGTGCAAAAAATCACTTAAGAAAATCACTTAAGGTAATCATTTATTATACACACTTTAAATATGTGTATATTATTTACTTTAAAAATTTTAATATATTAATAATTGTAAACCCTATAATATATATCTTCCTAAAAAAAATTGATTTGTCATAAATGATATTAAAAATTGAGTGAATGCACAATAAATTGGACAACCAACTTATGTGATTATTTTTCAACAAATAAGCAAAATGCAAATATTGCAAGATTTTTAACACTAGAAAGCTTTGATATTGGAGAAAATATATTCAACAATAAATTTATAAGTTCACCATGCTCGATGACCTTTTTATAATATATCAAGATATAAATTATTGGATTTTAACTTATAAAAAATATTTAACAAGTATGACTAAACTAATGCTACACTTCAAAAGTTTTTGTTTATTTATTATCAATGGAAACACCATTCACTAACATCACAATCTATTTCTAAAAAAATTAAAACCTTAATATTAAGGTCACCAAACCACTTGGCCTCTGACTTCTTACATTGATTGTTGGGTAAAAAATATGAATTAATTAGTTCTATAATGCTAGGGTTGTGTTTATTTTGAAAATCAATTTATGATTAATATATGGTATGCATTACTCCTCAATTTAAAAAAATGCTAAAAGACATAACATAAGTATTAAAGATTTTAGGTTTTCATTGTTAACAAGCAAAACTAATACCAATAATTTCAATTCAATTAATATTTTAATAAATGAACTAGTACTAATAATTGAATAAGTTTTTACCCACAATTTACACAACAAAATTTGATTGTAACAAATGCAAGAACAACCTACTTATTGAAAAATAGATCATATGTTTGTCGTTTGTCTTCTACCTTTGTTTGTTTTGAATGAAGTGGAATGGTTAATAACTTAGAACATTAGATCAATATGCTACTTGTTTGACAAGAATTGCAATTAATCCATCCTAGGGAAACACATGGTTGTATTCCTTTCATTGCATCTTTGAAACCGTTGAAATATGGTGACCATCATGTGTTCTTTCTTCTTGATCAAGAACTATTAAAACTAAAAATCACTAGTACATGTATTTTTGAAAATTTGTCACAATTATGACTTCTTGGATTGCCATAGGGTTCATCAAATTTGTTCTCGAACTAGATAACCCAAATTTTTATATTTTTCAAAACTAGACTATTGACAATTGCCAAACATGTGTCTAATTCTCCATTCACTTTGATTTTTCTTAATTATTATAATATGTCATGTGTCAACCTTTTAAAATATAACAAAAAAGAATCGAACGTTTCGTCTTCTTGGCATACACCAAGGCCTTAACCTTCCAACCACAACATCACGTTGTGAGAAATATTGACATCCAAATAGATATAAACATTAGTTTCATTTCAAATGTGTATTTCAAAGACTCAAATGTAATATTTTATTTTCTTAATTTAATCTATAAATTCAAATGTAATGTCTTTAATGATGTGTATTTAAAATTTCATAAATGTATCCAATTTTTCAACATTTTCAAGTTTTATATGTCAAAAATTACATATTAATTAAAAAAATTATTTCAACAGTTCCAATGTAATGTTCTTTTATCAAAGTGATTTAATTCTATATGAAATTAATTCCATATGTGAAATACATAAATTTAAATTAATGTAATCAGATGTTGATACATTTCATAATGA
>Ga0209208_10006061_pt1 | contig 16717 bp, 14 predicted proteins | sample S1TSphfallax_3_FD_187694 | JGI IMG/M metagenome (GOLD analysis project Ga0209208, IMG submission 187694) | Host-associated microbial communities from peat moss isolated from Minnesota, USA - S1T2_Fd - Sphagnum fallax MG (SPAdes) (version 2) | ecosystem: Host-associated > Plants > Peat moss >...
AGCTGAGGAGGTTAGTGATGTTTTGCTTGTCTCTGAGTTCTCAATATTTTGTCATGTTGTTGTGTTAGAAGAAGAGGTTGCCAAGCCTTTGACATGGTGGAAGGACCATGCCAATAAATTCCTGAATCCTGCCTTTTTGGCTAGGCAGATTCTTGGAATACTTGATTCCCAAATTGAGACTGAGAATTTTCTTGGTTACAGGACTACTCACAAGCTTGCAGTGTTTTTGTCTTGGAACCTATATACACTTATGATGATTTACAAAAATTGGCCCAATGATGCCAAGGATGGTTGTATTTTGGCTTGGAAAATTGTTTTGTTGCAACAACTACTACTGTTGAAATTTTTTTTCTCTATAGAAGCTGAATTGGTGGATGAGTATGAGGATGAGTTAAGGGATGCTAGATTTTTGCAGGAGTAAGGTACATCACAACGTTTGTTTTGTGAATTCAATTGTAATTTATTTCTTTTTGTTCTTTTCAGTTCTTTGGATATGTTTTGAGAATATAAGAGCTTAGTTGCTATGAATTGCTGGTTACAGGGGCTTGGTGCTATGAATTATTGGTTATAGGAGCTAACATGTGCAGTGTGAATTGCTGGTTATAGGAGCTTAGGTGCTATGAATTATGATTGATTATTGGAGCTCATGTGTGCAATGTGAATTACTGGTTATATAAGAATTTAGATGCTATGGGTTTACTGGTTACAGGAGCTCATCTATGTACTGTAAATTGTTGGTTACAGGAGTTTAGGTGCTATGAATTATTGGGTAGAGGAGCTCACCTGTGCACTATGAATTGCTTGCTGGTTATAGGAGCTCATGTGCAATGTGAATGCTGGTTACAACATGGATTTTCAATTGCCATGAATGCATGTTGGGACTAGTCAACTCAAGTGCTATGGACTGGAAAAGCTTGCATGAGCCGAAACATTTTTATTGCTAGGTTTTCCATTTGAGTTGCATTCACATGGGACTGAAGACTGAAAATTTAGAAGATTTTGTTTTAGGGTGAAGTGCAGATGAGTTATACGTGTAAGCATCTCCGATCACCAAGTGCAGGTGGCAATGATCTAGTCCGGCGAAGGGCTGCAGCCAAGTGCCTTCTCTTCCTTCTCCCTTCTGACAAATCCCCTCGTGTGTTGTCATTGCCGCTGCCCGTTGCCGACTCTGATTATAATTTCGTTGTTGTTGTTGTTGTGCTATGTTGTTGCTGTCGTTTCCTTTCCTTAGACGTTTGTTTCTTTGTCATCCTCGTCATTCAATTACTTTGTGTTGCTCTTAAGGTGTTTTGGATCTTTGGCTGTTTGAGAGGAAAAACATTTCCTCGTGGTTTTTTTGCTTTTGCGTTGCGTGTGTTTTGCGACTCTGATAATCATCTTCCGAATTTCGTCGCTCTTGTGCGTAATCCGTGTTGTATATTGTTCGACGGTATTCAGTATGGAGGACGAGAAGTTTGGGATCAGCGGCGCGGATGTGACGAGGTGATTTTTTTGCTTTGATGATTTGCCTTTTCCCCTTCTGCGTGTTTGGTTGTTACCGTGGATGTTTGGTGAGACGGTTGCACTCTTTGTTTTTTTGTTTTGTTCTCTTCTTCTTCTGTTGTTGAGCTTTTCGCAAAGTCGCATTGTCGATTGTCGGAATCGGAAAGCTACATCAGGTTATCAATTGCTTATTTTTTTGCTTGTTTTACTGGCTAGAAAGTTTTGCTCGTCTTGCAGCAATTGGTAGTGATTGTGCGGTTCGAGTTGTTTGCGTAAATTGTTTGCCGTGAAATTGTTCTGTGTGCAAGAGGTGAGTTTCAAATAAAGGAAGAATATGATTGATTTTCTCTTGTTTTGTGACAGTAAATGAGTACAATGACAACTCTAATTCATGCCGTTTGCTTTGTTAAAATCCGTTGCAGGTATGCGTTGTCTCTCAACACTATCAAAGACAAACACATGCACAGTTCTGCCATCGGTGCCGGCGTTGAGACAGGTTCGACCGTGGAGTCAGATCTCAGCACCAATGCAACTTCGCTGCTGGATCTGTTAGGCGACCGCAACAATGAAGATATCAAGGATATTCAGGAACGCGAAACATTCTCAAATACAGAGGAAGGACAAGAGAGCCGGCAGAGAACAATTGGTGCAAGTTTCATCCCCGATCTTAAGCCTACGACACAGAATGCTTACGGAGGAGGCATGTACGGAACCGAGGAAGTACCATCACCACGGAGAGCAGCAAGGGCAAGCAATTCCCAGAGCGCTGATGGTCCAATCTCAGAAACACCTGCACACAAAGACGTGAAGATGCATTTGTCAGGCGATCGAGGTCAGGACATCACAGGTCAATCTTACATACAATGATCAACTCATAACACTTTTCCTAATTTTGCGAAAGTTTTCGACCAGTGTCTAGGGTTTATCGAGACATTGCATATTTTGTATGGAACTTTTCGTCCTATCTCTTGCAGAGACCAGAGTTTTCTCTTGCAAAATAGCTAGTCGTCCTCTTTTGCAACAGACAAGAAAGGTTTTTAGATCTCATTGCAAATTACAAGCATACCATACGGATCTCTCTTCCAACCAGTGCAGCCATTGATGCTTGGAGTTTGAAGCTTTCTGTGTATATCTCTCTCTAGGGTGTCAGGACATTGGATGTTTCTATGAAAATCTTCATCATGTCTCTTTCAGAGACCAGAGAGACCAGAGCACTCTCTTGCAATAGAGTTCTCTCTTGTACAGACCGATCTTTTCTAGCAACAGACTTCTCTCTCGCAATAGAGAAGAGGGGTTTCTCAATTGCATTGCAGAACTTAGAGTTTGCAATCAGATTTTATGTATCTCTCTTCCAATCAATATATCCATGGACGCTTGGAGTTTGAAACTCTCTGCCTGCATTTCTCTTCCAACCACTGTGTCCATTGATGCTTGGGAGTTTGCATTACTTAATATGCATTTCTCTTCCAACTGGTAGCTTGGAGTTTGAAGCATTTTGTATGTAACTCTCTTCCAACTTTAGAAAACTACCGATGCTTGCATTATCTATGTCAGTCAAGTAGATATGTTTTACTGTATTATAAATAAATGCATGGTGAAATGTATGAATACACGAAGATTTGTAACAATTAACTGCATTATGAAGGTGGTTGGATTGTCAATTTACACAAAGCCGATATATCATGTATGACAGTGAAAGCAGATATGTCATGTATGACAGTTAAATGACCATATTCATAAAACCTTCTTTCTTATATCATTTTGGATGCTAGTACATTGACACATACTCTTTCTTCTGTCATTTTAGATGTTTTACAAATTGCAACCTTTGCTATTTGGTCATGTTCCTACATTCACATGTGGGTATGCATCTGATGATTAGTATTAGTATATATATCGATGCTTAGAGTTAAGTATTTCACATGCATTTTCTCCACCCAGAGTGCTAAAGATTGATATCTGATAGTTGTCATTGCACATGGACCATTTTCTACATTATCATAGCAACTGCATTATTGTAGGAATTTTATTTTTTATTGTATGTAAATGAAATAAATTGATAATCGCAATTGATATTCAGGCACTTGGAATGCACAATATGCTACTATAATTGTATTACATCTCATGGTAGTAAGTCATGCCAAAAGGTTGGTGTCAATTTAGGAAATACACATACATGTACAAATGCTCAAACCTGCTGCAAATCACTCATATTTTAAACAGTAACAACAAATCACAACAAAGGAAGGTTACATACACAATTTTCTTCCCATCCACATGATACAATTTTGCTCCACTTCTGTTGAAAAGGGAGCTAAGAGATAAGAAAAAAAAAACTGTTGCATGTTCACTATCCCTCTATCATCCTGACATCCAGCACCACTGCTTTTCACAAGAATTTTCCACTTTTTTAGACTTGAACAGGTGCACACCGCTAAAGCAAACAAGCTTTGGTCAAAATTAAAAGCCTAATCTCTAATGGATTGGAGAGGGTACCTTGTTAAACATCCCCTCTTTCTCTCAATCAGGAACCGCGCAATTTCTGACATTTTTTTCTAAGTTAGATTTGCCATGCTCTTGGCTTATTTCCTAAATCCACAATTTTTGCACAAATTTCTCTTTTTTCTATTTTTCTGTCAAGAATCTGTCTAAAATACTCATTGCAGGTGATATACCTCAGGTCAGCTGTTTTGGGAAAAAAAAAAAGGTCATGTTTCGAAGTTCCTGTCTTCTACATCCCTTCTTATCAAGTGTCCCAGGTCACACTTGCAATGAATCTGAATCTCCAATAACACATCAGTTCAGCACTGGATGCATTATATTCATCTGCAAGAAAATCGCCATGAAGTTTTTGTCAGTGGTAACCAAAAGTTGCATATAGCAAATCACCTTACTACTCATTGTCCAATGCAAAACATTTCCAAACTCTTACAGAGTTTGCTCCCATCAACAACTCAAGGATACTTCTGTACGTTCAGAACTAGCCTACACATTACAATATTCTGAAGAGGTTAAAACCCTACATCCTAATAAAGACATACCAAATGTAGATTGGGGGAGGTCGCTGGCTTTCGGTGTTCTGTCGCCCATGGGTCAATGCATTCTGCAGCCCCATGCCTGCTTGTAATCTGCTAACCATGACATAAGGCTATTCATAAATTGCAAGTGAGATTCACTGGGAAGTATTTGATCCCATATTCTTGCACGATGTTTAACAATTGTATGCAGTTTTTCACTCTTTGAGTCTACTCCTCAACTCAAAGTGAGCAACCAAGTTATAAATTTGGTTACAGAAAGACTTTACCTTTGGACGTTTGCAACTGAGTCATCCTGCTCTTCAACTGGTGCAGTGGGTGATTGAGCTTCAATTTCTTCCTCACTGCTTCCAGTTGCAGCATCCTCATCTTCTCTTTGCTCCATTTCAATATATGCCTGCTCATTTGGTGTACTTTGTGCGCATACCTCTGCCTCCCCTTCCTGTGAGAAATGGGTTTCCACTTTCTCTTCCAACTCTGTCACTGGCAGACTTTCCACTCCCTCATCAGACTCAGAGGACTGCTCTGATGATTCCTTCTGATCCACAACTTGCTCATCCTCAGATGATGATGATGATGATGATGAAGATGATGATGATTCTATGCTCTCTTCATGTTCAGCAACTGTTACAGGCTGCTGCAGCAACTCGTGTTCTGAAACAGCCTGCATCTCTGAAGATGGTGATACAGGTACTGCCACCACAGGGGGACTATGAGGTGAAGCTGCCTGCTCCTGCAGATACCGGGGAATAAATTCCTCTGCATTGGGGTTCATCTGCACACTGCGTTTTGGTGGAGGAGGAGGAGGAGGGAATTGATACATGCCTGGATACCCACCATGGTAGGGACCATAACCTAACAAAGACATTTGACCATCATACAGTGGCGGTTGGAAATGGTGGGGGGGGACAAAACCCTGCATTATGAAAGGTGCATGATATGGGCCTGGTATCTGAGGGATTGGGGCCAAGGGTGGCGGAGATTTACGCATGGGTGTCACTGCAATGGTAGTGGGGACCTGAGGCAGTGGCAATTGGGAAGGCAGACTTGGGAGTGGTGGAGTCTTGCCATCCTTGAAAGGTGTAACTGCAACTGCAGTAGATTCTGCTGGTCGGACAGTAACACCTGGCTTGAATGGAGGTGCTGCCGGGGAAAGTGATTTAGAACAATTGACAGCAGATTCTGAATCTGGTACATCAGAAGAAGCCATAGGCTGTTGTGCTACAGCTGGTTCCTCAGCTGATATACACTCTCCCTGCATCTCTTCATCCACATTTTCCCTGGTTTCAATAGCCCTTAAAGACAAGACAGTTTCATCTTCCTCAGCTCCAGACTCCAAGAGTACAATATCCCTGGAGTCTTCTCTGAAACTTTCTGAAGCAAGCATGTTGTCACAGTCAGGAGACTCTGCTGTGGAGCTGTTGGCTTTTGATGTTGGTGATTCCATTGTAATGTGAAGGTTGAGATCAAGCGCAATTGATTCCAACACTGGAATTGGTACTGAGTGTTGTACCTTGGCTTGAGTTGAAATTTCAGATACCTCTGGTTTTTCAACTTCTTCAGGAACAGGAGGAGATCCTTCTTCAGTAACTAATGGAGCTGAAGTCCCTTCCTCTTGGACCAGTGGCAGACTGGAGCCCTGATCAGCAACAGGAGAATTTCCAGACTTGGAAGAAGATGTTGAAGGTGAGGAAGAGTCCTGCTGTGAGTGCTCAAGTGCAGCTGCTGGGAGCTCCAATGCTGGTCGCATCAAAGTGCGGGTGCCAGGTGGGGCAAGGGCAACCTCCTTATATGAAAATACAGTCCTATTTGTTGACGCTGGTCCTGGTCCTGCAGTGAGGGAAATTGAGATTCCAGGAATTGGCTGGCCTGGAACTTGTTCAACTGTCTGGACTACTGGAGTTCCTGCACTCAGACTCTTTCCTCCATCCTCCTTCTCACAAGCAGACTCTTTCACTTGCACAGCACCTGTGCTTGTCCCCGGAATACTCTCTGATATCTCCTGTGCTTGTCCCTGAGAATCAGATTCCCTCTGAAGCAATGCCTTCACTGTTGAGAGAAGGTTGCCATTCATTTTCCCACCTGCTGGTTGCTGCTCAGTAGAATCCACTGCAGCACCATTGTGATTTTGCAATGCACCAACGCCATGTGCTTGTGTAGTTCTTTTGGAATTACGGGGGGATGTAGTTCTGGCAAGGGTGATGTTACTCCTCTCTCTGAGAATCCCCCCATTATGTCTGTTCTGCTGGTTGCCACTGTATGCAGACCTGGGGTTTTGGGCTGCAGGTTTAGGACTCTGGGCTGGACCTGAACCCACCATGCTATCCTTGTGGAAGGACCTCCTGCTCCCTCCTCCAGAGAATCTCCCCCTCGGAACAGCTTCCTGCCAACCTTCATCCTCATGTTCTTCTTTAAGCACCTCCACATGATCTGGCACTTTGGATATACCATTGCTGCCATTTGCCAGAGGTTCTGGTGCAGAATCTTTTGTTGGCAACTGTGGTGGTGTGGGTGGGGATACCAGAGAGTCTTTTGGAGTCCCTGATGACTCCACTGAATCACTTTCACTCTTCTCTTCATCTGAGTCAAGAAACATGGAAGCTTCCTTGTTGAACTCATCGGCCGGTGTGCTTGGTTGGGATGTAGATGATGCAGACTGTGTCACAACCGCTTGGACTTTAGACTGTACAACACCACATCAAACACACCGTTGCTCAGTCTATTTGGTGCTATTCTTCACTCATGGCTTACAGGCACACATTTGACACTTATCTACAGTTGCATTTTAGGCCTTTTGCACACATGCACAAGTTGATGGTTCCCAACAAAAGAGAAAGTTCACATTGTCAATGTCACTTTTTACAACTCCAAAGATCAGATATCCTGGTCATCACCACTCTATCCATGAGTTTACAACTTTCTCCAGACTTCAACCTCGGAGGTATGTGTATGAGAATGTTACCTTTAGTTGACGAGCTTTCCGCTTTTTCTCCAGCTCTTTTTCCTTTTGTTCAGAATCATTGATGAATTCCAAAAGATCTGACACGCTGCACATCAATGAAGAGATCACTAAGTTTTGTAAGCTTCTCTTTTGGTTTTTAGATTTCCAAATTACTTGCTTGGAGAAAAAGGGCTGCCTGAGTCCTACAAATCTCCCTGCAAAGAGAGGAGTTAGGGAACTACCTGAGATGGCCCTTGCTGGCAATGGAAGCATCTGGTTTTGGGGTGCCATTTCGAGCAGCCTCTTGTTGTTCAACTGCTTTGGAGTCAAAGTACTCCAGCCATGCTGCGGCATCCTGTAATTTGCACCCACCATCTCCACTCTTGAGTACAGACAGAATCCTAACCATCTCAAGCCAGTCTGCTTTATGTAAGACCCAACACATTGGACAGCAAAAATTGCCAACAATATGTCATGAGAGTGTCATGAATGAACCTGTGTGCGGAGGTCATCAGGACCAAGTTTTGCTTGCAAAATTTGCAGAGTTGTCTGTTCATGCTGAACACTCAGAGAGTATGCCTCCATCAAGGAGAGTGCAATTGCAATGGCATGGTAGCTTGCAGCTGTCTGTACTCCCAAGAACACCCATCCAATGGTTGTCTTCAATAACCCCAACCTTAAGCTCTCCAAAATCCATGATTTCTGTCCTGTGAAACTATTCCAGCTTGTGAAACAAAGAACTGAGTTTGGAGGAGTACTATTTACCTGAATGTGATCAGCTCCAAGGAGTCGCTGGTTGCACTTGAGTGCTTCATGGAGGTACCGTAATGCAATGTGGATGTTCCCCAGACCCTCTTCCATCATGGCTACATTTATGTAAGTAGCTGCTGTGTTCGGATGCGATGGACCACATGTCAAATGCAACAAGTATAGTGCCCTGTTCACATACCTGCAACACCCAAAACTCCTAATAAACTCTGTTGCAAATTGGAATTTACTGTCCTGGGATTGCAAGTAAGGACAGGAACAAATTAGTTCTTCCTCAGATTGCTATTCAGGTGTATACAGAGGAAAACCTAATAGAAAATCAAAATTTGCATTAAGAGAGTTCCAAAATCCAGATGAAATGATTATGGGCATTTACTTGAGTGCCAATTCAGTATGTTGCAGTCGATAGTAAAACACTGCCAGATCACCATAACTTTTCATAGTATCCGGATGGTCAAGTCCAAGCTCTCGCTCATTGATATCCAGTGCCTTTTGTTGATAAATAGTAGCCTGCATCCACCCCAACCATGAAACATGCTAAATCTCATAGACTTGCTTGATTCCACTTGTCTGACTGAGAGTTGATTATCAAACCCAAGTTATAACCCAAATAAGAAGAGAGCTCATCACATAAAATTGTGAACACAAAACATACACAATAGTTACCTGATTGAAATCACCAGTGTGGTATAATACCACCGCCAGTAGACTGTAAGCACCTGCTGTCATTCGATGGTAAGGCCCACATACTGCCACAAGCTTAGACAAGGCCTGGATAAAATCAAAAGCATGGCAGTTAGATTTACTTCAAGTATGGATTGAAGAAAAGAGATACTATTGCCTGCCATTTAATGCATATAACATACTGAATGGTAACAAAGATTTGCATCAATGATGATGACATAGTAGCAGTCTTCTTTTCAACCTAAAAATCCAAAGTCAACATATTGAAGGAATTGACCTGAGTCATTATATACCTTGGTACCAAAGGTGACAGCATCATCAAGCTTGCCCTTATCAAGAGCTGTCTTGGAAGACTCTAACAAAGTGCGCCCATCTGCAGAAGAGCATGCAACTTGCTGCAGACAAACATACCCCCAACCCAATTCCTATTAGAGTCAATGAGCATAAGTTGCTTGACTTCTTATTTCTTGCCAACATTTCAGAAAGCTATATATTCAAGACAATGGGAGCATTGTGTGAAAATTTCTCTCTAGTCATGACGAATAATGAAGATGTTTCATGTTGTAGTTGTGGTTTTGTCATGTACCTTGTGCACAGGAACCATGCTAATTATGTCCATTTTCTTGAATGGAGTTGGAGTATCCAAGCCGTAGTCTCGAGGAGCCACCTCAATTCCCACCTGAACACCAATGATATATTATATGCATGTCTGTGAACTTTCCAAGAAAAAATGCAATACAGGATGGGTGATAATCAGAGATTCAAGCCTAAACAAGGTACAAAACTGTGAAGTTCACCTCCATTCATGACAAAACATTGAGGACTGACTGCTTTATAAAAACCCTACCTTATGGCAGAGCCCTCGGAGGATGGAGTATTTGCGGAGCTCAGTCTGGGACACCTTGCCAATAAGCTTCCAGCCAAATCGATTGCTCACAAATGTATCCACCCACCTCCAGATGAGTGATGCATCACCATCAGGTGATGTGCCAAGCATCACATTTAGAGCTGCAGCTATATTGACTGGCAAATCAGCTGTGGCTTTTGAAGCTGCAACCACTGCTCGCAGCACATGCTTATAAGCACGCACCACCATCTCATGAATGCATAGAGATTCAACATGTGGCAGTTTCTCTGCCAGCTCTGCCTGTGAAATGTCCAGAGGCCACATTTAGATTCAGCAACCCAGTGAAAAATAGTTTGAGATTTGGATTGAAATCAAGTCAGATAATTCAGATAAGGTCTAGAGTTTCTCACCACACGGCCCAAAGAGCGCATTCGTAAACCCCGAGTGTGCATGAAATCAGTAAGGGTGCGGCCATCAACAGGTGAAAGTTCTAGTGACCCAAAATCAGCAACCTGGCAACATGTCCACCCCAGTGTCAACTACTCAATCTAAAGCTCAGTTTCAGACAAAACAAACTCAATAAGAGAAACTATAATTGTGGCACAACTGATCTTGTGATACTGTTCTTTCACATCCCCAGACCTCTCTGTGCTTCATTACTTTAGATCTCAAGATTGACAGCAAGTTAGTCGACCAACCAGCTTGGGTAATGCGATGTCATCATAGTAGTTTTTCGCACCCTCCACGAGCTCTTCAATGGACTGTTCAGCACCAGACCATCACCCAAGATTGCAAAATGTTCAGATACGTTCCATAGAAGCAACTACACGACACTCCACATTGTAGCCTAAACAAGCAGTTCTTGGTTATTAGTATGGCAAATGGGAATTGGCACCTTGCAGTGAAGGCCTGTTGCAGTTTCTTTGAGGCGAGCAAAATCATCTGGAGGAAGTCGTGCCATCAAATGGACCTGTTCTCCTGTCTTCTTCTGTTCCTTCTCATCATCTGCTGTAGAGTTGTCTGTAGTCTGGTTTCCTTCAGCTTTGGTCTTTAGATTGACATCACTATCTGCAAGTAGTGAGAAACAATGTTCAGGAGTGCACACAGAAGAGCTTTGACATATTCAGTAAGGAAAATCAAAGGTAAAATGACATACACTGCTGATTGGAAAACACAATAGAGAGGGGCAATGTGCAATGTTCTCACCTTCATCCTTGGAAATAATATCCTGTTTTCTGTTGAGATCAGGCACTAATGAAGCTTTTGAAGTTTTTTCGCTCCCTGCTGAAGGACCATTAGCCCCTTCCTTAGCTTTACCTTCAGCTGCTTCCTTTTCAGCCACTGCCTGAGTCTGCAATTGTTGCACCCAACAAGCACCAAGCTCCCATCGAATGCAGTCATGGCTACTGCTCTTACTCTCTTGTTCAAGCTGTGTAAGGCTCTCTTCCAACATGGAATTCACCAATGCACCTGCACTCTGTAGCTCCTCTGCATCTGAGGGTGGCCGGACTGCTCCAGCTGGCCGCTTGTGTAGGAGGGTGCGGAGGCTGAACACAACAATCAAATATTATCAGGAAACTGGAGAATTCAACTAGACTAGACCACAATTGGCATGAGTGGAAATTGTCTTTTACTAGAGTTATGAGTGTTTTGTGATCATGGCCTATGTATGTGTGAGAGAGGAAGAGAGAGGAGGCACCTGTTCAAATTCAAGGCATTTGCTCCACCTTCTGGGTGCTCCTCTACTGCTAGATCAGTTGGGAGCACTTCCCCACTTTCAATCAAGGTCCCTGCTGCTTCGACAATGGCTATGAACCCTCTATGGCGCACAATCACAGTACCCAGCATCTGTGTGTCCTGTGCAACAAATTCCTTGATAATCAACCACTTGTCTTTTCTGCTGAACTTTGGTGTGGTAATTTACTTCAAGACACAAGACAGTGAGCTGAATTTGCAGAAGTTGAACATCTTTCCCGAAGAAAATACAAGAAAAAACCTGCAAAGCAGGCAGAGGGATTTTACATGTATGGTGGTGCTCTCATCAGCTGTAATTCCTTTCAGCAGATTTTTCTCTGCAAGCCCATTGTCACTAAGATTATGAGCTTGGCTGGAATCAATCTTCATCACCAGCTTCTTGCTTGCAACACCAGTATCCCGGCGTACTGTCAATTTTAGGTTGCATCTTGTATCTACATGGAGGATATCATCAACATCTGGGGTGATCCCTCCTTGAGAGTCCTTCTCGCTAACTTCTTGAATGACATCTGTTGCCTGCACAATTATGGTCAACCAACAACATGCAGTTCAGGGCTTTGAATTGACATAATCTCTGCAGCAACAATATTTTAACCAAATGGGTAAGCATGGAATGTTACTGATGGGATTCCTACCTGGGTAACAGCAATATCAATGAACATGTTGTGGTGGAGAAATGCTTTGTGGTCACGAATCTGACGCTCTTCTGGTGTTTTGCAAGGCATTGCAGCAAGAATTGCAAAATCGCGAGCCCAAGGTCGCATGCTACCTTCCTTATCTCTCCCCTTCCCACCTCCATCTCCTCCCCATGTCTCATCCTCAACTGGAAGAGCTGGGAATGTGGAAGGTGCTTCTGCTGCAATAGGGGGTACCACCCATGTGTTTGCTCGAAAGCCATAGGGTAGATTTCCAAACTGCAAAAAGATGAAACATAGTAAGGCTTCCTGAACTTTTGCAAAGTTCAGCAATGGAGAATTCAACACATTGTATATAATCCATCTACATTCTGGGGACTCCACCTCTCCACCATACCTTGTTACGCTCTACAAAGGCTTTCATCAAATCATCATATGCCTGCAATTACCAGTACTTCACAAATGTTAGTGAACAGCAGGATTTTGAATCTGAACTTTAGTCTTGTCAGAGGCTCATGCACATAAAGTTTTAATCTTCAAGACACACTATCATCATATCAAGAAAAAGAGGGGGGGTTGTTCTTCAAGAAAAAGAAGAAGAAAGCACCTTGGTGAAGGCTTTACTTAGACGACAGAGCAATGCAACCAGTGAATGGTCACATACTTGCTGCTTGCTGCAGCTGGAGAAACCTTTATCACAAACAGTGACAGTCACTAGCTTCCCATTACAAAGCCTCACCTGCAAAATCCTAAAGATGTCAAAGAGGATTCATGAGAACAATAGTGCAACTTGTATGAAGCATGTGCTCCAAAAAATTATGTGCCTCTTCAGCACAGCAACCGAGACCTGTAGTCCAAGACATGACAGAAGGAAGTGTTCAAGAACTTACATCAAGAACAAAGAAATCCCCCTCTCGCTTTTTATCCAGGGTTTGCTTCAGTGAGCGTCGCAAAACTGGCAACCAATTGAAAAAATCAAAGACAAACTTCACCACATTCAGCAGAATGCTAGCAAAAAAACCCTAGTACAGGACTGCAAGACATGGGACATCAGCAGTATCCAAGCACTGTCAAGAGGCTGATGCTAAATTCACTATTGAAAGTGAAGGTTTTCTTGTATCTTTCCAGTAGAAAGGGAAAGTTTGTGAATTGATACTAAAGGCTCTCTGAAAGTAAAAAGTACTTACATTGAAGAGGTGGGGTTAGATGAGAGAATGACAGAAACTCATAAAACTGGCCAAGCTTTGATGGTGGGCACATTCCTGTCATGTCTCCCTTCTCTGTAGCCTCTTTAGCGGCAGCGATGGCTGCTGCAGCCTCAGGCTTGCCCTTGAAAACTCTTTTCTCACTTTTGACAATGACAGCTTTGTCAATCTCTGCCCTGGGGACTGACTCAATGGCCTGAGCACTGACTTCTTGTCTGCCCTCAAAGTCTTCTCCAGCTGGTGGCATATTGCCATTAGCTTCAGCCATATGTGCAGCAGGGTTCAAAGCTGCTGCACCCTGTCCAAGGGTTTTGATGGGTTCCTGCGAAGACTTGGGTTCAGCTTGTTTCCCAGAGGATCCAAAAGATGTGGTGCATGCAACAATATCAAGTAGCCTTCTGACATGGGCAATGGCCAAATCCTCCGTATAATCCTCTGTAGACAGAAACCAGGGTGTGAGAATCACAGGGTTCTTGAAAACAAATGGCTGCTCACCAGATTAAGCTCTGATCCTGAACAAAGATTGTCATTTCCACCATGTACATACCTTCAACAAGATCAAGTACACAGGGCTTCAATACAGAAACCTCCAGCATGTCCTGCAATTTACTCCCTCGAACCTGTTTCCACAAGCACCATCAATATCAGCACAACACTACGCTAAACTTTCCTCATCAGATTTTATGCTTATCCAATATCACTCTGGAACCATGTGCTTAAACCTCAGGGTTTAAGCAAAGGTCAGTCTTCTCATCCATCAAGCTCTGAAACTGTCTGTCATCTGAAATTATTTGAAGAGGCAAAATTATATATTTCGAATTGGATTCTATCAGAATCTCCAATGAGATCTTTGGGATTACTGTTGAATAATTACAAAGGTGCAGAAAATCTGGACTTGGAAACCCAGATTAGATTGGGAGAGGTCTCTGAGGTCCTGCTGTCACATCAGTGGAAGAAGGACAACCAAGCCAAAAGAACCTTCAAGGACTTGTAATGTGGTGTAGAGACTTGCCTCATGGTGAAAAGAGTAGTTGGTAAGGTGACATGTTTGCACATTCACAGCTAAAAGTCGTCGAATGTCAAGGAGGCGGTCTGTTGTAATCCCCTGCAAGAAAACGGACAACCAAATTCAAAACAAACCCAGGATCAATATGATCTGTCTATGAATCGTGCAAGTCTTGCCACTTCAAAATCCTTTTGCTGCTGAATGTTATAAGCCTTACAAAACTAGAGTGTTGTCTTGCTGCAGTTGTGTCCACAGAGGGTTCGAGGGTGCACCTACAATTATGAGGTAATCTTCAGGAGTTGAAGATTGAAATGATGAGAAATGCCATACCTTGAGTGTAATTTCATTTCCGTCCGGAAGCACAACCAGGATGTCGATTGCAGCTGGAAGAACTGGCAAAGACCAACCACACCACAGAATTCATATCAGAAACATGGATATGATCTCTTTGGGATAGTTTAAACCCCCAGATCAACAAGGAAATGCACATCCTAAAATGGGTCATGTACCAATACAAGAGATGAATTGGAAAACTGGACTCAGGGGAGACTTGTGCAGAAAGGAAGCAATTAGCAGCTGGATATTCTTTACTTACTCTTCTCTTCCTTCTTTTTCTTCTCGCCTTTCAGCTTGTGTGCTTTGGCTCGGCTGGTCCTTGGAGCCATGAGACAAAATCAATGCAAGGGTGGCACAGTGCTGCTTTTATTGCTACTCCTTCCCTGAAACTTGTGGGACATCACCTGTAAGTACTAGTGCACTACTCTTAGACCCCTCTGCACTGCACTGCACTGCTAGCATAAATCTGAGGGTTCCTTCCACCAAGGAAAATTAGCAAAGCTCACAATCTTAAGAGTAAATCCACCCACAATTCTTGTACTGAAGGCTATGGATTTAAATTCTCAGATATGATGAAAAGCACATAGACTTTCCGCCTGCTTCAGTAAACTAGATATCTCCCCTTGGAAGAAGAGCCAGCAACAAAGCAGCCTTGCTGGGTAGCTCCTCAGCAGCGCTAGTCTTTTACTGCCTAGCAACATTGTCTGTTTGTTGTTTGCTTGTTTTGGGTATTCCTCAGAAATGCTAGGAATCAGTTTGCGAGTTTGAATGTACCTAGCTAGACTGGAATCCTCTCATCATTGGCAATAACAAAGCACGAAGTTTTGGAGCCTGCAGCTCGCTGGACACTATTCCTAAGGTTTCTGAAGAAATCATGAGTTCAGCCGTCTCCAATGCGGGCGGCCCTGAGACTCTGAGACTCTTTAGAAAACAACACTCAGTGTTGCAGGCAGAGCACTAGTGGCCTCGAGGAGCTCTATACCTTCAGGTCTGGCGACCCCGCTGAGTTTCCCGTCAATAGCAGCGCCTTTCCAATAGGCTCCAGACCGAACAGTATCCCATCGGCAGCTTATTATTCAGACTGTGTTGTAAGTCTGTATGTTCCAGCACTCGTAGAAACAAAAAGAAATTCCTTATGACGAAGCGGATTGCACAGTCTCCTGACCGATACACACAAAATTCTGTGATCGCACCAGCAACAACCCCCACAAACACAAAAAAACTGTGAAAAAATTACGCAAAAAATGCTGCACCCCCCCTGGAGTGGACACTTCCCATGATGTCCATAACACTTTTTTCTATGACATAAGTCTGCTCTAGAGCGAGAAATAAATTGCAGCTTGGTGTCTACAAGTGAATAAATCCTTACAAGAAACAGAATCTGGTCGAAATCAGCAAAGAAAAAAAAAACAGCAAAAAGGAGCGGATACAACAAGGACAACCAAAACTCTCACAGATTGTGGAGAGAGAGAGAGAGAGAGAGAGAAAACAAAAGAAGAAAACACACAGTTCCCAATTCTCGCGGCACAACAACCAGTCTAGCCGTTTCAATGGAAAGGAGCGAATTTTGAGCACCTAATCCAGGAGGGAAACACACACAGACACACAGACACACACACCCCTTACGAAAGCTCTACACGAGTTTGTTAGAGGAACACCAACATACAAATATCCTTACATAAGATTTGCAGCAAAACAATCCTCGGACGATTTGCAAAATGACTTGCAAGCGCGGCGACGAGCGGCTACCGCGATGCACGTCTTTCTGTTTTGTGTCTTTTTCTCTTCGGCAGGATTGCGGGCAGGTTGGAATCGAACGGTAAGCGCACTGTAGACGTGGATTCACCTGGGCTTTTGAATGGCACCAAAAAATTTATTGGGAATGGATAATAGCCTTTTCTTCTTCTTCTTCTTCTTCTTATTGCTATTATTATTATTATTATTATTATGCGTATTATTATTGCTTTGTTGGAGGAAAAAATTATGCCCCCCTCCCCCCCCTCCACAAAATTTCTCTCCACAA
>Ga0209208_10006062_pt1 | contig 16715 bp, 16 predicted proteins | sample S1TSphfallax_3_FD_187694 | JGI IMG/M metagenome (GOLD analysis project Ga0209208, IMG submission 187694) | Host-associated microbial communities from peat moss isolated from Minnesota, USA - S1T2_Fd - Sphagnum fallax MG (SPAdes) (version 2) | ecosystem: Host-associated > Plants > Peat moss >...
AACCGCGCATGAATGGCATCTTGGATCCAATATATCATCCACCAAACATGTGGGTGACCTAAGAATGAACTTATATGTTCGTTGCATCACCTCAGGTGGTGCTAGGTTAGTCCACATCCATCGAAACTAATGAACTCGTGAACCAATTAAAACAACATTCACCTACATTGGTTTGCTGATCCAAGCCCTAATCTCTTGCCATCCAACCAAAACAATTGGCTTAGAATCCTGCAATGGTGGGACATTCTTTAACAAATATGCACATAGGTGCATGTGACTATTGCAAATGTTGCACAACATGAATCAATTCCCAAAATAAACTTGATTTGGGATCAAAAAATCCTTGACCCATACCCACCTATGAAAGACCTTGGCACAACCATCCTAAAATGATCAAATCAATTGGCCCAATCCTTGCCAAATCTAGTGCCTTCAACAAGGTGATGTTGCTTGGTAAAGAACATTGATAACCTTGTATGGTTGATGTCGGTAACAAATGGGGATACCTTTGTTGCAACATCATGACATGCCGCATGGAGGCTTGTCTAGCTTATGGATCCTTCTCCACATAATGGTATCTTTGGACTAGGATGCCCACCATAAAACTATAGTTAATCCAAAACTAATGCTTTTGAACAACTCAAGTAGGGGTATCCCATCCTTGGGAATATCCCAATGAATAACCCTAGTATCTAATGGGCTTAAACCTAGAGGCACATTACCAAGGTTCATAAGTGATTGTGGGCTTGGTGATAGCATAATGTTCTAAGCTTTATGAATATAATGACTAGCCAATTCTTGGAGTTTAGTCAATGTGCCCCATGGTGGCCTAGGATCCAATGGAGAAATTGGAATGACTGGCATCCCCTATGGCCTTGACATTGCCAATTCACCATTTGGAGGTGCATTTTGGTCATGGACATTACCCTCCAACAATTCAAGTCCACATGGAAGGTTTGAAAATCCAACTAACATAGTTGGCTTGTTAGATTTTCATGCTTGCCCCCCAATGAATATCACTTATATTGAAGCCTTATGGTTAGTTCATGTTTGCCAACTTGGACGGCAATATGTGTTTCCTCTCAAAATCCAATGGTAACTCCTAGGGGGTATAACACCACACCTCCAACCAACACATCATAGGACGTAGCATGCATGACCACTACTCATGCCCCACATAGTAATGTAGTCTGCTAGCTTGTTGGGATTAACCTAGAAGGTGAAAGCACATTATAGGGGGGTTAAAAATGTTGTCACATTGCACCATTTCCTAGGGGTGTCCATGTTTGAACTTCAACCATGGTAATATCATAGCATATTTTTTCAATTTTTTTGCATAATATGGTAGATTATAACGCAAATAATTTAATCACAAATTTTATTTTATTTTCTAGCTTATATTGTGCAATTTCAAACTATATTTGTGGCAAAAAAATGTATAACACTATGTATTAAAAAATGCAAATATACTCAAAAAATGATTGAAATGATTTTTAGTTTTTATGAAATTTGTAATATTTATTAAACATTGTGATTCCATATGATTGGAATAAGTTTGTGAACAATGTGAAGAATTTGATAATTATCATATCACAAATGGGTGTTTTTGAGGGTGTTAATCATAAGTATGTGGTAAATTAACATTTTGACAAACTATCATTTTCAAATGGAAAAAGACAATATCTGTGAGGTGGGTCATTTTTAAAATTTTCATTTCAAATGTTTTTTGGTTGAACAATTCAAACCCAAACCTAATGCAATCCAAAAACATAAACAAGTTTTATTATACTATATATACCATTAATATATTCATTATTTGTATTTAAGCTTTTAAAATTTATTTCTTTTTAGAAATAATATTATATACCATTAATTAACTTTGTGAAAATCAAAATATCCAATCCAAACACTAAAAGTGAAACCCAATATAGAATGTAATACATTTTACAAAAATATACTTTATATACATGTCGTGAAAGTGCCCAAAGTGCCCCCCCCTCCCCCTCCCCATATTGTGACTTCACCTTGGATCACAATCTCTTGCTTGGTTAACCCTTGTGCTTTCTTTGATCCACCCATGGATGTCAAAATGTGATATGGGCATGGGTCAAGGTCAGCATTAGTCAATATAAGACCATCAACAATAGTTTTGCCCAACATCAATGTTTGAACACCAGAATCCAACAACACCATAAAGGGTTGATATCATTGTGCCAATGCCCCCCTCAATGAAACCACTCCTTCCCCATTGTGCACAACCACGACCCAGGAATAACATTCGTTTGATCAATGATTAGCCATGTTGGGAAGGTCATGAAGTTTGGCCATAGCCACATGCTAAGATTCAAGTTGAACCTTGGACACCTTTGTGCGATTAGTTTCAAAAATTGGATGGGGAACTACAAGAAGCACAAAAATGTCCTTTGACCTAACCATCACCTCTAGTGTTCCACCATTCTGACATAATGTGGTTACCAACGAAACATGGTTGCTGGTTGAATACCTAAAATGGCCAATGTTTCAACAAAAAAAAGTGGTGCCTAATAAATTCTTTTGTCCGCCCCCATTGAACTTGAGGGTGCCTTGGACCTAGGAATAAAACTAGGTGTTTTCCTTGACATTCCACCCGAAGTTGATGCCCCAATGGGATTGGGAATGGTGTTTGTTAACACAAATGATTATGGGAGCTAACTTAGTGTTGAACCTCACCATGTTGAAGATCCAATTTTTCATTAACACCTCATGGTTATGGCATCCATGTACTAATTCTTATCACTAATGCAATTGTGGAAATCATTTCAGTAGGATTTGGAACCATCACATGGTTTCCATCATTTGTTGCCCATGACTCATGATCTTTTGACATATGTGGCATCGTCTCATTTGGTGCCATTGATCCCAAAAAACCATCTCCACAATAGAATTCTTGATATGAATCTAACCCATATGATTGTTCATCTTCCCTATCCTTAGCCTTCCCTGGCCCAGATGTAATAGATTTCACTTGGGCCACCATGCTTGTGACTAGGGCCTCCAACTATGCAAACTTAGCCTCCATGGTGTTGGGTTGACCTTGAGCTAGCTTGGTGGCCATCCCTTTGTTGGTTACACCTTTCCCCTTTTGGCCCTTCCCAAAACCTTGGCCCTTATTGGCATTGGTGTTCTATGATCGGCCTTCTCATAATTTTAGGTGAAGTGTGAAGTAATGATCGGCATCATGCCCATATGCATGACAATGGGAACATGGTTAGCTAAGATTTGGGTTGGAAGTTGTGGCTTATAGTGGATTGGGACAATCCTTCTTCTTGTGAGGCCCACCACACCTCCAACATTTGTCTTCTCCACCTTGTTCTACTAAATAGAATGTGGAACCACCACTTGAGTCTAGTTTGGCCCCCTTGGCCTTGGGTGGTGTAGTCTTGGTGGGCTGATTTCGTGATTATTGATCTAATGGTGCTAGAGAATTCCTTGAGTTTTCCTTGTTGAACCCAAGGGTGACCACTCAATCCTCCACCATGTTCATATCAATCATTTCCAACAACTACAACACACTAGCCAAAGTGGGTTGGGCAAGTTGTAATAAAATAACATCCCACATTAATGCTTAAGCTCCTTGTCCAAGATCCCATACCAAAACTAGACTATTTAAGCTTCTATGACACCTTGTGTCGCCATGATCAACCTACGCATCCATGCATAGGCTTGCAAACTCTCATAGGGCTTATGTTAGAAATCTTACAAACTCCGCAACTTCTTAATCCTAACCCCTTGATAATTCCACCACAACTCACAAAAGAATTCCACAAATGGGTTAAATACAAGCAATGGACCCCATGTATTAATGGATGCCCTTGCACCACCACCCCCAGTAATTCCACCACTTCTAATGGCATTTCCACTTCCACTTGCCGAACTAATGCTAGGAATTGCCATTACACCATTTGGGCCACAATTCCCCTATTGATAGAAACATAATTTGGAGACCAATATAGCTACCACTCCTCAATTTGAATCTCATGGGCATGCTTGAATTCATGATAATCATCCATAGGCGGCCTTTCCAAATGTTGAAACAAACCTTTCCATGCCATGAAGGGTGTGAATAGTTGGGGATTATGCATTTGTTGCATATCACACTAACTGTCAAATTCCTAGATGAAATCATCGAGCTCAATGGTGCTAATCACCCTCAAATATCGACAAAGCCTTTTGGTGGTTCCATACATCCCCTACATGTCCCACAACAGTGGTGGGGTGACAAACCTTAAAGAAATATCTATCTTAGAATCTTAAGAATCTCCCCCATATGATGATGAAGGTGGTGTGGTTGGTTTGAACCACACCCTTTGTCTAGTGAAACCACTAATACAATGTCCTTGTCTTTTGAATTTTGTGTCACCTTCGTGATGAATTTAAAACCATGACTTGGATATCCCCCTTAAAATCTAATCACAAAAGGATGATACACATATAGTGGCTCAAACTAAATTTACAAGGATGTTGAACCTATTGTGGCTTAACTAAACCCCTAAAACATAAACAACTGAACCCAAGGTTGTTGCACATGTATGGCTAGGGCACTTATACCCACAAAAAAAAATCATAAGGCTAACAAACTAAGGCAAATTGTGAACACAACAAGGTGGGCTATTGGTCATCAACCTAATCTCACCACAACAACAAGCAATGGGACATCTTGGTGATCAAATCTAAGCATATCCACAACTGTGCCTGCCAATACACCCTAAACCTTGACTAAAACCTAATCAACATGTCCAGGGAAACTAAGAGTTGTTCAATGATCAATATTGGGTGGTAACCTTGTTCCATGCCCGACCATTAACCACACCAATCACAACCTTTAGGCTCACTATAACAATAATGGCACGTGTGGGAAGGCACATAGCCTTTCACCTAAAGTGATACACTCCCAAGCTCCTTAATAGACTCAAATGTGAATTTAAACTGAAAAATAGCGGAAGAGCAAGGAGTCGGGGCACACTCCCTGGCTCACAACACTTTGGGGGTACATGGGCGTGTTGGAGCTTCGAGATGGGACTAGGAAGATTAACAAACACTTAATCCTTCACACGGACCTACATAAAACCAAATAACAAGTTGGTTAGTGCATAATTGAAGCACTTTTGGTGTTAGGACGAGCCACGGGCAAACTCGGACTCACAAGACTCACCACAGCCCAAACTTGGGGGAAGCCACCACCTTCCCCCTTATACTTTGTGCCTCTCCACGAGGCCCACATCCAAATGGCATTTTGTCACAACTTTGGGGCCCCATAACTTTGTGTGTAGACCTCCAATTGAGATGAGGTTTAAAGCAAAGTTGTAGCCCTCATCGAGATCTTTTCAAAGATATGTCGTATGCCACCTGCACACAAGGAAATCGGGTTGATTCCTGACTTTTAATGGTCAAGAGTCAAATTGCCAATTTGACTCTTTTAGTAATATTCATTATGTTCATGATGCAATATCTTGAAAATCTTTAGCCTTTATTTCACTTGTAACTTGATGCGGTACATTTGTGTAATTCCTTGCCCCACTAAAAGAAAGGTGATGTCCTCATCACATTTTATGTCTTTTTTGCTTCTTTGCTAGTCTATTGTGGAATTCTTCTATGGCTTCTTAGGCATGTTCCATATCTAACTCAATCACCAAGATGCTTCTATTGGATGGTATCCTTTTCACTTGACCAAGTACTCCCACTCTCACTCGTTTAGTTGCTTTGACTTGAGCACAACCTCCACTTCAGATTCTAGTTCATATGGGATGAACTTTAAGGTTTTCCAATAGTTCTAATTTGTAAGTGTTGGGAATTTTTTTTAAAAAAAATTCTTCCATAATTTCCACAATAGCACAAAGTTTGAATACATGTAGTTTTTGGAAGAGTGTCCAATTACTTGAAGATTTATATCTTTGCGCTCTACATAATAGTTTTCAATGAACTTGGAATCATTTGCTTCATATACTTCAATATTCAATCCTTCATAATTAGAGAATCAAACTTCTTGCAAAACTAAATATGCAACCACATAGACCATCAAGAACTCATAGAAGGCACTACTAAAAACAAGCCATGATATTCAACTGTCAATTCCTCTAGGTTCCTTGTCATAATTAGTCACAAGATAATGTGTTAAGGAAATTTTACCATTTTGCAACATCATGCATGTTATTGAAGTTGTCAAATGTTCATTATAGTGTTCGGCATGTATGATTTAGGTTCCAAAATAATGCAAATTTGTACTTGGGTCTACTTGTTGTACCAAAGACACAGAATGATGTAGGAACAATGACACAAATCCATGCACACAATTTGACACATTTGTCACATGTTGTTGAAAACAAAAAACAAACAAATTTATAAAATTATTTCACAAACATTACAAGCATTGTTGGTAATTTGAAGGCTTCGAAATATTCTTCACAATGCTTTGAAAGATGGAGATGCAAATCTTTGCTTTCAATTTAATGTCATGGAACACAATGAAAGGAAAAAATTCACCATCACCACCAACCAAAGGAGGCATTCCTTGACCTCCAAAACCTAACCTTACAATAATGTTCATGGCATGGTTGATGATTGCATGCTAGCTCTTCTTCATCTATAGATACTAACACCCCTTAAAAAACAACTATTTTAGATAGGAAAAAACTTAGCAACACAAGTAATTGAGTTTTTTTTAGATCTTGAGAACCAAGAGTTGTAACCTTAAGAAGTTTTGCAAAAGAATTTCCATGTTATATTGTACAACAACAACCACATGTCGTTACCTCTTCAATGTCTTCATAAGGTAAAATGACTTACAAAAATTACAAGCAATTTAGAAATGAACATCAAAAGCAAATGCAACAATCCAAAGAATTTTTTTGTAATGCTATCTGGATGAACATAAGGATCATGCCATAAGAAAGAACAAACCTTGATAGTTGAAGCAGTTAATCAATGCCTAATCCAAGGACACTACAAAGAAAGAAAAAGCTCACTTTCTAACATTGTTAAGAGGTACCACCATCAAAGATTGAGTTCAAACCTTTCTTCACATTTATAAATAGTCCTTAAAAGATTGGATAAGAAGGATTTGTATTAGTATATTCCTAACTCTTTGTGTTTGTTATATGTTTTGGGATAGTCAAAATTCCAACTTGTGTTTTTGGAGAATTCACTTTCAACTATTTTGCAAAGATGTTAGAATGGAAACAAAATGTGTAAGACTGACACATACATTTGCCCATGGTATACAAGGGTTGTTAAGGATGTAGATTGATGGACCCAAAAAATATTCTTGAAGATTCTATCATGGAGACACTAGAAGCATCTCTTTCATACTTTGTGGCTTATCATTGGTATTAAGCATCACCTTTCCCTCATGCATTGGTTTTGCCATCAAGGGACTTAGTTTGCTCATAGGATTCTTGTTCATTGTTTACACCATTCCAAACCTTGGGTTCATGAAGTCAATTTTATTTTGTTCCTGACATTCTACACATGAATGCATGTAGGAAGGTTTAATACATACAAACATAGCAAAACAACATACCATTCACAAACTTGCCTTCTAGAATGATCACAAATGACATTGCACCTATATCTTTTTGCTACTATTGTGCATACTAGATTGTGAACATTGTATCAACTTGTAAATATCTGATCTTTACCAAGTGTGAGTCCCAATATACATGTGTTCATCAACTTGGTCCCCTTTTGTAGTTGTACCCCATTGGATGTGGAAATCATGGGACCAAAACAACTTGTCACATGGTTTGCATCCATCTTGTGACACCCATATTTTGCTTTTGGTCTCTCACTAGCCAAGCTAGACTTTGCTGCAATAATAACTCTTGGAAAAGTAGAGCTCTCCACTGATGTTATGATTTGGTTTGTTTCCACCTTTTCAGATTTCAGTGCCATCACAATAGTTCTTGCATCTTGCAAGTACCCAAAGCTGGCCATTATCAATTTCCCTAGTCTACAAAATCAATCCCTCAAAACTAACAAGATTTCAAATACCACCTACAAAAATCTTAGCATGCCAACCCTATGTGCAAGTGTAGGAATTTCAAATCCTCATTGATAGATACTATTAAATGCTAAATTGAATTATGGAATTAACTTTTACAACCTATTCTTGAAGGAATATGAAAAGGAAAAATTATAAATGAATAACTAGCACCTTTGTTGTTCTCTTCTTGCTTAAACACATCTTATACAATATATTTCATGAATTGTTGTTTTGGTCAAAAAGTTGATGTTCTTTCACCATTCCCCTTGATGTTTAGGTGAAGTTCAAGATAGGGGTGGTGCTTTGCTGTTGCATTATTCTCTATTGGAGAGCTAAATGGATTATAGGTGATAATAGGGATGTTGTTATGGTTGTCATCTATAAACTTTTTATTTGGAAGGCCATGGTGTCTAACACTTCTTGTTAAAATCACATTAAGAAATTGCTTGGGTAGTATCTTGTCATGATGGACATTGTGACATGCATTCAAATTAATTTTACTGAACCTTGAATTACAAAATTGAAGGTGCTCCAATGGTAAATGATTTTTAGTAGCACTCATTGTCGCCAAGTTTGCCTATACAAGCAAAATAAAGAAGTTGGTGTCAACTTGGGAGCAAAACAAAAAAAGTGTCAAGGGATCAAAATAAAGAAGGTGCACAATTTTACATACTTGCAAACTAGAATTGATTTGAATGGACAAGAATTGATGGTGTTTTGATGATCCAATTCTTGACAACATGATGTACTTACATCTTGCACAAAATCACTATAAGCATTGGCCAACCCCACACCCAACTTTTGGATAGCAAGTCTAGTAGTGTGTTTTCCTATTGATTTGGAATGAAATACATTCATCATACCATTAATGGAAACAACAATAGCAGAACCACCATGAGGTTGTTGAAGAATATCATGTGAGCCTGCACACCTCAATGTTGTTTCTTTGCCTACATGATGGTAACCAAGGTTTGATAGAAATGTAGTTTCAATGAGTTGTTCCTTAGTGATTTTCCCAGATGTAATAGTAATGAGCAACCCCACTAAAACAACGAATTCAACATGTTGAGAAGTGTTGAAGGTTTTCTCATCTTTTGTAGCTACAACTACATGTTTACTACTCAAACATAGCTCCTAATGATCATTAACAACATTTGGTAGCTTTGAAGAGCCCACAAAAGCTAGAGTCCACCCATAAAAAGAACCATAAGAAGAAGAAGAAGAGCTCTCGTCTATGCTCATCATGTTGATCTTGGACATACCCATTACAAACTTTCTGTTAGATTCAAACCCTAGATTTGGTAGCCCTAACTATGACAAGTTTAGCAAATCTTGAGCAACACTTGCTACTACTAAGGGTAGAAAAAGAAAAACCTTGCCAACTTTTTCATTTTCTTGTAGTTCAATACAACAACTTTTTGGACAATGCTCCTACTGTTCCTTGAATGAAATTGTTATACAATTGTGAAGAATGTTCTCGCTTCCATTTGCTTGTGATCCATCCTCTTCCAAAACTCTTGATGTCTTAGAGGTTCGTAGTGATGGACTCATAGGATGAAAACACACATGAGAGCTTCGAAGAATGCCCTTGCAACTTTCATTCACTACCTAATTTACGGTACCAAGTTCATTTGTCGTAGCTCCAAATTGTAGATCTGGAGTGCCCAATGCTTCCAAAGTAAAGGTCAATGTGTCATGTTCAACTTCTCAAGAGCGTTGCTTGACTTTTGGTGTTCAGCAAGAAACTCATTGTTTGATGACTACTCTAATGATGTCCATAAGACTTACAAAACACCATTACTAATATGCTTGAGCATACATTACAATCATGATGATAAGTTAGGGAGATATTGTGGGAGACGGAAACCTTAATTAGACTATTAGCACACTTCCATAGCTCATAGAGCAGAGCAGATCATTCTTGATGTGTGATGTGGCTAATGTAGATACAATTTTGCAAAAAAATTATGTTAAAGGAATTTTACTATTTTGTAGCATCATGCATGTTATTAAAAGAAGGATCATAAAAGACCAAACATTCTTGCACATTCTTCAAGTAAAACAAGAAAGAACACAAACGGATCAATCTTTCCAAGGAATGAAACAAAACCAAAATAGTTGGAACAACAATGATTGGAAAAAAAACAAGAAAAAAAGGATGAAAAAAATTACTTAAGCATGGAGAAGAACTTGAGCTAATGATGGTATTTAGTTGAATGTAGCACCATAAAAGATAAAACGAAGTCGTCTCCCCCCCTCTTGTAGCTTATATTCATTTAGTTACAAATTGTTATATGCGTTTGCTAACTTTACAAATTCATGTTACATGTGCGCACTTCACATAACTATCCATCACAGCTATGCACGTGTGCACTCCACATAATTATCCATTGCAGTTGTGAGTCTAATGCTCTTTGCGATGATGTTTAATTGTCTCACATGTCTCTTTCTGTCGTTTCAAAGATTGGATTAAGGTTAGGAACGGGGTTAGGGTTCACAAGCTAAGTGCATTAATCAAGATTTTTCTTATCTCGAACTCTGCATTTGAAATCACTAAAGTGTGTTTTTTTGTCATGTTCTTGACAAACTTGTGGCAAGCAACTAGTGTGGTTTTTTTCCTTGAATGTGTGTTGTTATAATGCATTCACACTAGAATAACCACTTGGAAAACCGCCCAAGTGGTTTGAAAAGGTGAAATGAACAATTTTCAACCATGTTCAAAAGTATTTTTGGGTGGCCAAATTTGAAAAATAAGAACAAAAAAATGGGACCACTATTGTTAGCCACTACAAAACCACCATAATGGCATGTAGTGGATTATACCCACTCATGTTGGCAATTAGTGGTTTGCCACTATGACAAACCACCCAAAGTCAATTTGGGTGGCTGGGTGTAGTGGTCTAATTACATGGTTTCTAGTAGTACTGTAACATTGGGACCATGGTATGTAGTGATTATCACTTTGGTAGTGTAAGTATATTCTAACTTTCCATATTTGTCCATTTGAGTAGTTGGCTACTTGCAATGGCCTTTCAATTTCCATTGTAACCACTTAAGGTTCCTTTAGAGTACCTCAAAGTATTTGTAGATCAAATAGAAGTCTTCATGTTGTATTAGAATGTCCTTACATTGCATGTGAATGTCCTTATGTTGCATTGGTCTTGCCTACGTATGTAAGTTGATGGATGGCTTTGGACTTTTATTGACCATTACATACTCTTAAGTCCATTTTGATTATGTTTTGAAGGATTCATGAGTAGCTTGTCCATTTTGATTATGTTTTGAAGGACCCATGAGTACAACTTGTCAATTTTGATTCTATTTTGAAGGATTCATGATTATAGCTTGTCTATTTGGATTTTGTTTTGAAGGACTCATGAGTACAACTTGTCAATTTTGATTCTATTTTGAAGGATTCATGACTATAGCTTGTCCATTGTGATTTTGTTTTGAAGGACTCATGAGTGCAACGTGTCCATTTTGATTCTGTTTTGAAAAATTCATGAATACATGAACTTGTCCATTTTGATTATGTTTTGAAGGACTCATGAGTAAAACTTATCCACTTTGATTATGTTTTGAAGGATTCATGAGTATAGCTTGTCCATTTTGATTTTGCTTTAAAAGATTCATGAATATAGCTTGTCCATTTTTATTATATTTTGAAGGACTCATGAGTATAGCTTGTCCATTTTGATTTTTTTTGAATAATTCATGAATATAGCTTGTCCATTTGGATTCTATTTTGAAAGACTCATTTGATTTTGTTTTGAAGGACTCATGAGTATAGCTTGTCCCTTTTGATTTTATTTTGAAGGATTCATGAGTACAACTTGTCCATTTTGATTATGTTTTGAAAAATTCATGAGTACAACTTATCCATTTTTTAATTTTGTTTTGAAGGACTCATGAGTAGCTTGTTGAATTGTAGGGATAATGGGTGGTTCACAAGTACTAAGGTCATCCATGACCGACCCATTGTATCATTTGGAGCCTTCGTGGGGTCAACCTACAACTGGAAGTAAGTAGGCTATAACTTGTCCAAGTGTGGGCGGTTACCATGTAAAACAATAAGACATTGCTCCAATTGAAAATGCTGAAATTACAACCCCAAGTAAAGTACCCAAGAGGGATTCATTGGTGGTGGAAAAATCAATAGATTTGCAAATTGGACAACCACTTGAGAAGGCTCACTTTTAGCAATGTTGGAAGGAGTTGGATATGTATGTAAGTGATGCATTTTTTGAGGTTGAAGAGGAGTGACCAATGGGAAGTACCTCAGAAGAAGAGGATGAAGTTCATGAACCCATCAAGGACAAGGACATTACGACCCATCAACCTCCTCTTGCTAATGACAAAGAGAAGGTGGTAAGGCCTAAGAAGAAACTGCCACTTCCAAAAAAGACAAAAAAGAGGCCTATTAATGAATGGGTGTCTATTGCTACTAACACTTGACATGCCAAGCTTGCCACTTGTACTAATACCTAATGGGCTAGAAATTGGATACATGTTAGGTGTGTTTTTTGGAGCAAAAAAACATGAATATGTAATTTACTTTTAAAAACCTTCATTTTTTTTCCTTGTTTTGCTTTGTTGGTTAATTTCCTTATGGGTTCATTACCTTTGGTGTCTTGGTGTAGTTTTGTTTCAATTTTGCTAGCAAATTACAAGTCAAATTAGATTGCAATCTGCATGGTGTTGATGGTATTCCATCATCTTATGTCTATCTACAAATTTTGTGCAAAGTTTGTTTTTTTTTCCTTAAGTGCATTGCCTCAATATGATAACTATGCAATTAGCTTACATATGTATGTTTGCTTCAACATAATAATGAGTAAGCACTTGTTCTAAAAATTTAGGATGGGAAGTCTATGTGTAAACAACAAAGGTGTGTTTCATATTCATCATGGTGAAATCAACTTTGAATAGAAATGATCTCCCAAGTTGGTACTAGATATGTAGGTATTAAGTTGTCTAATGATATTGTCTTAAATATAGAAGATTCAAAAAATGCCTAGGACACAACTTAAAAACTATTTGGGCGACAAAAGTAGTGGAATATATTACTACTATTATACCACCATGACTACCACTACTTGAACTCCTTCAAAGGTCAAATATTCAAAGAAGAAAAGAAAGGCATAGGTAGTGGTGGAGCCTATAAATGAAGAGGTGGTTCAAGAGAAAAAGAAAAAGGAGGTCTAGACTTAAGTGTTGTAGTGGTAATAATATGCCATACATGCTTCTTGAATGAGATGTTGCTGGTACTTACATGGTTCTATGCATGTGGACATGTCTTCTTTTAGAAATGGACATGACTTGATTTACATGGAACTCATTTAGCAATGGTGTTTTGCATTACACTTGCCTCACTTTCTACATTTGTACAATTTTAAGTTTTAACCTTGACATCAATCAAAGGTATTTTTATTTGCACATTTGGCTCGCCATGTAGTTCTGGTGTGTTGTTGGAAAGGAAAAATGTCAAAGTGTTTACAACTAATATGCAATAGTTTAGTTGGCATTGTCCATCATGCTATGTAGTGAGACTAGAATTCATTCGAACGCTTTGGAATACACCTACAAGGTGAATGCTTGAACACTTGAGAATACTTGTGAAGTTCATTCAATTTTGCACCCCTGGTGCATGTGTGCAAGTCTTTGTAGGCATAAATGTTTTTGTAGCTTTTGGAGTTTTACATAAACTCTAGAGACATTTGGCTTTTGAAGGGTTTTATGAATTTGTATAAACTCTAGAGATCTATGGACTCAGAGCTTTCTATAGGCACAAGGCACTAGAGTACCTAGCAAGGTGAATTTCCACTTAATAATAGTGTAAACCAGGTCCACTCATGAAAATACCAATAGCCACAAAGGACAACAATTGCTTTATTTCCATTATGTCCACTTTCTCTACAAAAGCCCAAATAAAAACATACATTTCAACTAGTTAGAAGCACATTTAATAGTCATGATTTGGGAGTTAATAGAAATGTTGAACTCAACAAAACAATGCATTGATGGTTCATGCAAATCAAGTTCAAAGATCAATATAGTGTACATACATGTGTTCATTAATTTGGGATGGGTCAAACAAGAGCTCTTCAAATTAAGTCATGGATAATAGATATTGATATTAGCTCCAAGGGACACAATGTTGAACTTGGGGTCAAATACATCAATCCCATTCACCACCCAATATAGACTTGGAAATGTAAATGCCTATTAGCTCTCATATTGTCCCCTCATATCTTCATTGCCATCAATAGCCCCATACCCAAAGACCCATTTGACAACTTGTAACAAAACAAGTTCAAGTTCTATTTTCAACTTGCAAGTTGGTTGTTAATGTTTTTCATAAAAGCCATAGGAAAAATAAAATTATTGTAGATTCAAGGGGGTTCAAACCTTCAGCCTTTATGCAAAGTTATTATTATGATTTCATTTTAATTCCTCATCTTTTCAAGCTCTGTTCCCCTAATAAAAATAATAGAAAGACATAATCTTTTAATAACAAAGACAAAAATATTAGTTATTTAAGTCCCAGCTTCATGACACATGTAGATGAAAAACAAAATGCACTAGGAGATTGATTCATTATATTGATATGTTACAAGGATTGTTCAACATTAACTCGCACCTAATCCAAGATGTAAACAATTTGTCCTTTACCCCAACAAACATCAATAGTCAAAGTTGTCACTTTAAAATGCAATTGCAAAAGAGATGAAAGGAAACATTGGTTTTCTTAAGCTAAATATTTTAGTAGCTACCAACTAAAAGACATGAAACAAAAATAAACTACATCTATTCAACTTAGCTTGTGATATAGAGATGTTGTAATCTTTGTGAGGGAGATCATTGAAATAAACTCTTTTGCATGTGAATTATGACATAACAATATTGCTTGAAAGATAAATTATCAAATTTAAGCCCATGTGCATATAAGCATTTACATTACACTTCGCTTAAATTATAGTCACAAGTTGCATGATACATCATATCAAATCTAGGAATCTACATTATAGAGACTTGATCTAAACTAATGATGTTCGAAAGGGATTTGAACCCCAATCATCGTAACCCAAATATTGTTAAAAACAACCTGTGATTTAACATCAAATCAAAACAAACTTTGAAACACATGAATTAATCAATAATCATCAAATTCATCATTAGTTTCCAAGGCAACAATTTCCTAATGCCTATTGTTGCATCACTAAGCAATTCATATATTGGGTCATTACCTTGAACTCAACGGTCTTTTGGTGGCATTAAAAATTTCACAACCCTTACTAAATGTGCATGCATGTAAGAAAATGGGAATCCTTAAGAAGAACACAAGATGAATATGAATTTCCCCGCTTCTAGTAGTATTTCCCAGCAACAACATCATCACCTTCTTCAAATTCTATGCCCCATTCACATTTGAAAGTTTTTTTCACCTTATTAAGGTGTTTAGTGCAACAAATGATCCATAAGTCAACATTTTCATTGTTGTCCACCTTTGCATTCACAATAAAGTTATCACCCAGGTCTAATGTCATGGCCAATTCATCTCCATCAACACCATACTCCCAATCCCTGTCCCACTTTGTACATTGTTTCTTTGACAAATTGAGTGTCAACTAGTTATAGGTGTTTAGAGATCCAAGGTGCTATCCATGGCAAATTCAAACATTAGTCTCAAAAACCATCCACATAATATACTCAAAAACAAGCAAAAGATTTTACCAACAATGTGGTTAGATTGTTTTTTGTTAAAGGGGTTGGATGATTACATGATTTTGGATGAATAACCATTTAGGATAGGGATTGATCAGGGAACTTTGTTAGTTTGAATTTTGAATTTTTTTGTTGGTTTTGAATCATGATGAGGAGACTTGGGATTGCCCAAAAGGAAAGGTTTTGGAAAATAGAAGATATTCTTAGACACAATTTTGAGGGAAGAATGAGAGGAGCTATAGGTACTTGTAGTAGAAAACCACAAATTCTACTTTGGATATATGATAGATTTCAATTGTTGTTTTAGATTTTTTTTCAACAAAACATGGGATTATGTTGTAATTTTGATTCATGTTTTCAATATTACAAAAAAACACAAACTTCTGTAATGAATTCTATGTTTATATCATTGTGTGAATTTTTTGTATTATTAGAATATGATGAAATGAATTATAGTCTTGTAATTTGGAGTTTTTTACAATGTATTCTAAAGTGCAGATTCTGGTTATATGAAATAACCATGAATCTAATGTTTTAATGAATGGCAGTGTTAAGTGTGTTAAGAATTAATGCAAAAAATAGTGGAAGTATGAAAGTGAAGTGCAAATTTGTTGTTGCAATAATGTGGAATAATTTTAAAAGAATTAAATTTCACTTCTAGCATTTAGCGACCATCTTATGGGGATTTTTATTTTTTATTTTTTAAATTTTTTTTACAGTAATGAAAAGGTTTTTCACAATTTTTTTTGTTGTAATAGATGAGAATGTTTAGACAAGTAATGTTGTTTTTTTTTCAATTTAGTATTTAAAGGGGTATGTTAGAAAGTTTTAGAGCTCTAAGCAATTAGCGTTGTAAGGACTACAAAACAATCTATAGATGTTGAAGATGAAGAATTGTGAAACAAGATGAATTGGATGGTGACCCGGAGTTTACAACGACAATTGACTTGGAGGCAAATCAACAAGTTATTGA
>Ga0209208_10006063_pt1 | contig 16715 bp, 16 predicted proteins | sample S1TSphfallax_3_FD_187694 | JGI IMG/M metagenome (GOLD analysis project Ga0209208, IMG submission 187694) | Host-associated microbial communities from peat moss isolated from Minnesota, USA - S1T2_Fd - Sphagnum fallax MG (SPAdes) (version 2) | ecosystem: Host-associated > Plants > Peat moss >...
AAAAAAAAAAAAAAAAAGGACACAAGTTGCCATGGCATGGCCCCTATTTGTGATTTGTACATATTAGGTTATTCATATGTAGGGTTAAGTTTTGTTAGTTTCAACATTCCTCAAAAAGGAAAAACTAATTCTTTTTTTCATCAATTGTTTTTTAATCTCGTCTTTGATTTTTGGACTCTTAACATGCCATCACCAACAAGCCTTTATTGTCACTCCTATGCCAAAACGCTTTACAACATTGGAGCTTCAATCACCTTCATGATTTGTGCAAGTTCAAAAATCTTTTTTTCTTTCAATTTTAACCATAAGATTCAAGAATATGAAGGTTAGGATTTAATGATAGTCCCTTCAAGTTTTCAAGTTTCAATGTCACTTTGCAATATGCATTTGTTGGATTGAAGTTTGGTAATTAGTTTTTTGAATGTTTAACATTCATTGTTGTACAATGTGACAATTAATTTGTTGGAAGTTTGAACAACCATGCAAGTTATATGATTAGGTTCTAAATTTTGTCATTGAAATATGAATTCAAAATGAATTTCATACCAACAATTTTGCAATGTATTGAGTCTAACTCTCCATGGATTCAAATTTTGATGATTTACCAAACTCAAACTTCCAAGTTCAAACTTTTGACATTTGAACCTTTATCCATCCTTTGAATTCATCATTGAAACAACGAATTCCTAGTTGTTGAGGCCTAATTTCACATATGATAAAACACTTTAATGCTCACATTTGCATTGTTTTCAATTTTTTCAACTTGATGTTTTGCTTTTGTTGTTGAGCTTCAAGCAAGTAGGGTTGTCTTGAATTGTTTGGTTTCAATGATGTTGAGTTCTAAGTGATGAGGGTTGTTTTGAGTTGTTTTAGTGGTTCATTATTGTGTTTGTTGACATGACACCACCTTTAGTCATCCCCAAAAATTTCAAGCACAAACTTGTTCTTATTTTTTAATTGTGTCCTTAACAATCTTTCCAATGTTGCAAATATTAGCCAAAACCCTAAACCTAATGTTGTCATTGTTAATTTAACCTAAGCAAAAGTAGACCTAGCCAATAGTAAGAAAAAAAATTGTATGAGTCAAATCATTGTTTTCAAACCCATGAACTACAAAACTTACCTGGGCAAAGTTTGTGGTGGGTGTAAAGACTCATGAAAGGTTATGCAAATTAAGTGCAAAGTTTGTAGTGTCAATAAAGGGTGAAATAATCTTATGGTGCCCAAATTAAATTCTTCATGAAAACATGATCATTGAACAAAGGTCACAACTACATTTTTGGGTGTGGATGTAGGGATTTTTAATTTTTGAAAGTGAATCAACATGTGTTCAATGAGAAGTTTTATGTGCAAAACAGGGAAAAATTTGTTTGGCAATAAATAGTTGAAGGAGTTTAAATCAACATGTCATAACTTGTCACTACAATATGGGGTAAACCTAATCATTCATTGTTACAAAGAATGTCATGACCTTAGTTTTAGAATCATGACCATAGTTTTTAAAAAACAAGGAAAATAGGTTGGGAATGAGATTAAAATATGGCAATGTTCAAAAACATTTTGAAGGTGAATGGGGTTAAACCACAATCAAACAAGCCAACATTTATAAAAGGAATACGAATCTTTTTATAACCCTTTTGATTTTTTCATAAAAACATTTTTTTGAATGAAATATTTTGTAACTTATTAGTAAAAATATTTATAGTTGTCCCAATACACCGCATGTATGGTTGAAATTCAAATATGGTGCCCTTGAAAAATAATACAATGTGACAACAATCTTGCCCACCCTCCCCTCCCCATGCCCCCCCAACTATGCTTTCAACCAATTGCATGTTCACAAACACTCATTGCATGTTGAAATAGACAACACCAAATTTCATTAACCTTGTAAGTACTAATCATGTATTGAAATCCTAACAAGTATCTTGAATATATGTAATCCAAGTAACACAAAAGAATGAAAGGAAAAGAAATAAGTGACCAACCATTGATCATTAAGGTCTAGGGTGGCAAATTATGTCATTTTATGAATCATACTCTATAACATCATATTCATTTGGTAACAATCATACATTCATAATAATGACCAAAATCTCCATTGATCATTTTATTTTTTTAATTATTGAATATGCGACCTTGGAACTTAATGTCATGGTTTCACCCTTGCCCATTATGTTGGGTTATCACTAAGTTTGCCTTAACAAGTTCACTTGGCCCCTTCGCCAATATGACGACAATGGTTAACCATTCCATAATATGTAATGACTAATTGTAATGCAATGGTTCTATTCCATTATGGCAAGTTCAAAATAGTGAGAATTAAATTAAAAAGTGTTTCATGAAGTTCCCAAAAGATGAATTCATGATTCACACATTAGCATCACCTTGTGAACATTTGTCAAAATGTGGGACCAAATGATAACTACATCATAAAACATTAGAAAACAAATTTCAATGTATCTCAAGGGCACATTATCAATCAAAATTTACCCATTGCAAATGATGAGGCATTTTGAAAAATGAAATTCTAGTTCTAGTGGGCATTTCACTTTTCATAAAAAATTGTGAATTTTTTTTTGTATACAAATGAAATCACCCTAAATTGTCAAATTGAGACCTCACTAAGTGTTCCTTAGAAGATCGCAAGGGATTACCTTACAAGACAAATACATGGCTTTTTTCTTTTGTTTATATATATATATTGAAACCTCTATTTTGTATGATATGATTTTTATTTTATTTTAACATTTTAATGTAATGATTAATAATATTATTCCAAAATAAATAAATGGATTATTTTTAATGAAAAATACCAAGAAAATTCTAATAATAATAATAATAATAATAATAATAAAGCTTCAACAAATGTTAAACAAAGAAATTTTGCAACAACAAGCATTGGACTTGATTTGTTGATTTGTAAAGGAAAGATAGAAAGCCCCCAAAAAAATCCCATTTAAAAAAAAAGGAAATTCGTGTTATAAAGGGATATCCTTTATAAGTAAAAAATTATTGTTTTTTTCTCTTTGTATTTTTACAGTAGTCTCCCACTTAAGTACGCAACTTGAACCTACGTGGTTTGTGCTTACTTAGCCGGTAGGTGTGTACTTTAAATTTGTCGTTCCCAAATAGCTTGCGTATCACTACAATGTCGAAGAAACCAAATGGAAAGTGTCTCAATGAGCATTAATGGTTTAGAAAACACAGTTATATTCCAAAGTTTCGACTCTTTTTATAAGCAGGTTCTCAACATTGAGGATCAGCTGTTTTGCCTTGAAGTTCAAGCAGAAGCAGAGAAAACATTCAATGACCTTAAGAAATTGTTTGAATCATTTCAGAGCAAGATCCAAACAATCGACCTCAAAGCCAAACGCAAAAAACTTCAATAATTACGCCAAATGACAATTAATGACAGGTTCAACTAAAAAATCTTGAACCCTAAATTTTTTGCCAAAAAATGTGTACTTAACTGGGATGCGTACTTAAGCGAGAGACTACTGCAGTACCTTATCTTGGTCAAAAAATTATGTAACTACTTGTCAAAGTAACTTCTATGGGGCAGAAGGTACCCATTAGCATGGCAAAAGAACTTCCACAAATCAAAAATTACTCACCAAGTTGTTTTAATTTTTTTAATTTAATTATGAAAAAAATAGTTTAATTAAAATTTTCCTTAATTAATATTAATCAATTACATTTTTAATTTTTGTAATCCATTTTCATTGATTTAATTAATTCAATTTTCCATTATTTATTTTCTTTTGTATTTTTTCTTTTACAATTATTTTTTAAATGTTTCATTTTTTGTTTCAAGGTATGAAAATCCTTTTATTTATCATAGTTGCAAAATTACAAATTCAATATCATAAGGTCAAAATACTAAATCTGTAATCACTATGTAGAAATCAAATGTGAGAAGGATTCATAAGAGGAAAGGTTGTGGATCAATTATTTCAATGATCATGTGTCTTGAATACCACTCATCTAATCTTAAATCCCATGAACTTATGAAAACAATTCAGATTTAGAGGAAACAACTTTAAAAAAACCTCCCAACCTCCCCTTTCATGAACAAACATCATGGCAACCACAACCCCAAGGTAACAACTTCCAAAAAACCTTCTAACCTCCCCTTTCATGAATAAACACCATGGCAACCCCAACTCCCAACAACACAAAACAAGACCCTGGGCATCATAATGGATCCAAGACATTAACCTAATTTTTACATCTTTTCCACAACCTTTCCCCCTAATCATTTAGTATGTAGGTGTTACAAACAAGAATCAAAGTTATGAAATGAAGTTTGTCAAAAATATGAAACATTTACAATGAACCAAAATCAAACCTTATCTCCTACATTTGGTACTCCTAAGGTGGGTAGAAACTTGGGATCAACTATATATAATGCTAATAGGGTAATTTTGCAAATGATTAAAAACATGGCCGAAAGCAATGTTAACATTGATCATTTCAAGAGGGTGATGTTGTAAAAATGGTATCCAATCGATCTATATATTTGGGTAGTTCTTTTTCAAACATGGTGTTCCAAAACGAATCTTTGGAATCCATCACAAATTCAATATGCCAAATTCACCAATGCCAAAATTTGCAACTTGCACCACATTTTTATTTTGATCCATAGAACCAACACCAATTGGACTAGGAACTTGACTAACAATCTTTTCTTAATATGTAGAACCAACAATAACACTATAGCTAAAAGAGGGCACCCCAATAAAGATGTCAAAAGAGGTCTTCCACGTGTAGCAACAATGGAAGAATCATGAACCTAAGGTATAGGAAAACCTCCAATTGCACCATTAAACACAACATTAGTAACACCAACAATATGAAAATGCATTTCTCCAACAATTTCATTATAAACTTACAAAATCAAAAATTGTATAAAGAAAGCAAACACAAAAACTAGAAACATAAGACAACAAGTTATTTACTTTTTCATCCACCTCCCTTAATTTTTTCATATGTAACCTTCTCCTTACTAAAAGCCTCTTCAAAATGCAATAATTAACTAGATCTGAACTCACCAAAAATAATATATTACAACATTCTATCACATAAGTGCTTGTCAATCTAGTTATGACTATAAAAATAACAAGTTTCCATTTAAGAAATAAAATCAAATCAAACAAATTAAAACCAAAAAAATAAAATAAAAAGTTCAAAAAACTTACTTGCCATATGAAATAAGGTCCATGTGGCATATTACTTTCATACCATACTCACAAGGTATAAGTGCCTCTTCCATTTTTGTAATTCCAACACCTTGGCCCATCTTGTTTGACAACATTTTTTCACATAAATTAAGGAAATTGATAGTTAGCTTGTTCACAATTAGACAAAGTTAGTTATGACCAATAGGAATAGTCATAAACCATACCTCATCAAAAGCCTTCCACTTAATTTTAAGATGTAAAAACAATGGATGCAAACTTGATTTCTCACTAAGCCACTAAAATGGACATCGATGATCAAGCTCCTTTCAAGTTTCAATCACATAAAAAACTAGGTAATCAACTACAAGTCAATGCCAATCTATAAAATAACGGGTTATGTCTACTCTCCAATTTTTGGAAATGCCCAAACAAAACCTCACAATAATGCTAATAGGTAAAGACAACAAACTAAACTCATTACAATCCATGACACAAAGTTTAGAACACCCCTTTTTGAAAAAGAATTGCATGCAAAAATATTCAAATCGCAAGTTGAGGTTGGATGGGGAGGTAGGCAAACACATTCTTTGTGCCAACATTCTACACTTTTTTTAATAGTTTTACAAAGACCCGCTATTGAAGATTGTAAAGTTGCCTCATCACCAACAACTTTCACTCAATGATACTTTGCATCTATGAAGATATTAAATGGAATAGTTGGTGTTTTACTTGATCCCACATTCCATTGTAATTGCCTTTGCCCTATTAGACATCCAATACCTCTTATAATAAATTGGATGCCACCACAAAAAAATCAAAATGCAAACAACATGATTCCTAGAAAATAGAAAAACTAATTTGAACAATAAATAATAATTAGTAAGCTAAAAAATAACAACGAAAATAATTAAGGTTTCAAATCCAAGTTCCAAATCATAACAACTACAACATAGAAGGTTGTAGCATGCCTTGTAGCATCACAAACTTCATGGGTCATGATTTGATAATAATAATCGTGGAAATTTTGATTTTTATAGGTTCATATGGAATAGACACATATGCCATTCATCTACTTGTACTGTTTGAACATCAATGTTGTGCACATTATTTAGACACGAATGTCATATACTTGTTTGTATTGTTTAAACACGAATGTTGTATGTCTATTTGTGTTGTTTACACACAAAAATTGTGCACATGACTTTTGTGTTCAGATAATGTATGACATTCATGTTTAAACAATATGAACCTATAAAATAACAAATTTTGAATGGATTTGGAATGAACCCATGAAACTTGTAAATTTATGATTAATATAACTTTAAAACCTTGAAAATAATGAATGAGAACAAAAAAAAGGCAAAAGTAAAAAAATTGTTCGTTTTTATAGAAAAAAACCTTGTTTAATTTTCTAAATAGAAAAACTGCAAAGGCAAAAAAAATTAAAATGAAATAAAATTACAAAAAATTATGTACAAAGTTTTAAGGTTTGGGAAAATTTTGTAAAACCTTAAACCTTAAAAAAAAATTACAAAAATAAAAAAATAATTTAATTTGAAACATAAGTGGGTAGAAGTTACTTTGCTGGAATATATAGGCCACCATTTTTTTTACAACTTGAAAAAAGAAAAATGAAAGAATATTAACCAAATCTTTAACATAAAATTCATCTTTTCAAAGATCTACAATTCTAACCAACTTTAGGGTGGTGCTTTTGACCGACCCCAAGGTGGTGTTTTTGATTAATGATAAAATGTGACATGTTGGAAGGTCATTTCAACACCTTACATGTCATCATTTGATTGGTCAAATCATAAGTGAATGAATGAATGAATAAATAAATAAATAATGTAGGTAGGTAGGTGATGACCTAGCCTACCTTAGGTTAGTCTACTTTAGCCTAGCCTAACTTAACCTATTTAATCTACCCATTCACCCTAGCCTTTAGACATACACATAAGTTGCAAATGTTAGGAATTGAACTTTTCACATGCACCACAACAAACCAAGTCCTTACCAATGGACTACGCCATTAAAATATGTAAAATTTCATCAAGTTTTTTATTTCACATGGTATAAAATTACAAAAAAATAGTTTGCTAAATCTAATGGTTAAATTCAATGGTTAAACCTAATGGCTAAAATTATTTAATGATTAAATTTAATGGCTAAACTTATTTAATGACTTAATTCAATGGTTAACCTAATGGCTACACCTATTTAACAATTAAATCCAATGGCTAAATTTAATAGTTAAACATATTTTAATGACTACATCCAATGGCTAAACTTAATGGTTAAACCTATTTAATGACTAAATCTAATGGCTAAATTTAATCATTAAACATATTTAGTGATTAAATAAAATAACTAAAGTTAATGGCTAAACCTATTTAATGAGAAATTTCAATGGCCAAATTTAATGGCTAAACTTACTTAATGATTCAATTCAATGGCTACATTTCATGGCTAAATTTTTCTAATGATTAATTTTAATAGTTAAATTTAATGGTGAAATATATTTAATGATTAAATGATTTGCTAATTAATATAAACTAAACAGTTAAAATTATTTAATGACTAAATGTAATGGTTAAACACAATGATTAAATTTACGTTGAACCTAATGGCTAAACCTTAAGTTGAATTTAATGGCTAAATCCAAAAAATATATTAAATGGAAAAATTTATCAAATTAAATATAATGGCAAAATTTAGTATTAAAATTTAATGGTTAAATTTGGCTTAAATGATAATTGGCTGAAATTGATCAAACTCCACAAGTAAACCTCATGGTTAAATGGATTATAGAAAGGTAATTTGAAATGTAGGTAGGTTACCATGTGGGTAGTTGGGTAGGTGGGTAGGTGAAAAGGTATAGGTTGATAGGTAGGTGGGTTGGTTTTTTTATTAAACCAATAGTTATTTTGACTAAGCTTGTTTATTTGACCCTTTTGTAATTGGCCCTATTGATTAAAACATAGTCTTTTTTACTATGATGGTTTTTTTGAGGTCAAATTTGACTAGATGGCTATTTGACATATGGTCAAATAAATCTTCATAATCAAATTGATTAGTCAAAACATACCCATGTCATTTAATACTGTAGCTTCCAGTCAAAACATACATGTTATTTAGTCAAAAACAATTTTTCAATCAATGTGCATAATTTGAAAAACTTAGAATTCTAATAGTGATCAGATCCAATAACCATGAAATCACAAGTAGTAGTCAACTGACAATGAGATGGACAAGAAACATAGATAAAAATAGGATAGAAAATGGAATTGGATACAAAACACACATTGATAGAAATAGGAAAGAGAATGGAATTAGATGCAGAAAACACATTAATAGAAGTAGGATAGAGAATGGAATTGAGTGAAGAAGACACATTGATAGAAGTAAGACAAAAAAAAATTCAGATGCATAAGAAACAACATTCATATATAAGGATACATAAAAAAAATCAATTAAAGAACATGAACTTGAAAGATTATCATATTCATCAAGGTTTAGATAAATGTAAGGAAAAAAAAAAGACCAAATAGATTGGGATTACATTTAGGAGGAGACAATACATGGAATTGATAAACATTTTCTATGACAAAACAAAAATCGATAAACAATTCATCATTACAACGAGAATCAACAAAGATGTTAGAACCATTAATTGAGCACATCAAAAATAAAACCAGACAAAAGATTAATAGGAGGACTATTAAACATTGTATAAAAACAGAAAAAAAATAGGGAAAGAATATCTTACATGACAATGTTTATGGTTGCAACCACACAAACACATGTGCCATAGGATACACATTGAAAATGAATTCCAAATTTTACAAAACAAAACAAACCAACATTAAAATCAATGCACACAACAAAACAAATAAAACCCATAACAAAAACATTGAGGTATACATCCATGTAAAACACAATTGCATGCACAATGTTTGTGTGGTTACAATCACAGAATTGAGAAATCATCAAAAAACAAAATAAATAAAAAACAACACAAGTTGTACAAAGAAATAAATTCCATGGTGTAGAAATTCAACAATGTAAGGACAATTAAAATGCAAAAAAATTTGTGACATAAAAAAATCGGCTATGCAAGATTAATTGTAATGTAAAAAACATTTGTGACACAAAAGAATCAACAATGCAAGAACAATTACAATGTAAGAACATCTATGATGTAAAAAAGTTAGCAATGGAAGAGCAATTATAGTTCAAGAACATCTATGATGTAGAAGAAGCTACAATTGAATAGAACCCATGGGGATCTCATGATGAAACATAAACATAGTTATAATATTGAAACCAAAAATATAAACCCATAGCATAATGGAATGGTAAGAGATGTTGTATGGAAAATTCAGAAAGAAATAACTAATGGAAATGACATAATGAGCAAATTCAAATGAACTCCATAGTTTCCAAACTCAAAACCATTTACATTGTGGGATTTGCTTCGGTAAATGTCCTGGAATTCATTTTCAACAAAAGTGATGCAAAATACTTCCCGTTTTCGACATAATGCTAAAGGCCATGAAATGATGGAGTTCGATGGTGGAAACGTGATGACAAACAAATGTTGTTGGATCTTATGATCTATAAAAAATGGGCAACACTTCATGTAGGTGAAGGGCTTACATATGGGACTTTTCAAATTTTCAACCTCGACCCTCAACTAGTCCCATATGGATTTTCAGCCCTAACCTTCAACCTCTTGGCCTTGAATGGGATCTCAAATCCAGAAGGTCCTATATGCACGTCCTTATTTTATATAAAACACATTGTCTTTATACCAATGTTGATCAAGTATGTAAGGTTATGATGGGTATGCATCACAAACTTGAGATCTCACAATTCAATAATGAAAATTGTGTTAAATTTGTTAATTCATAATTTTGTACATCTCATGCACTAATATCACGCATTGAAAACACATTTGACACACATATTTATTTAAAAACGCGAAATTTATGTGACATTTGTTTATTCATAGGTTCATATTTCATCTATTAACATATTTATCTATGTGTCAAACATGCTTTAAATATATAATATTTGTGTGTAACATGTATGAACTTATGAATGAATGAATGAATTTTGTATGATTTTTATTATTAATTTGTTGCATACTAAATTTATGATCTATATTTAACTATGCACCTTATATGTAAAATTGAAACCAAATAATATCAAAATATGAGAAATTCAATAGATACTTGAATTCCCTTTTTGCCTCCAACACCACTATCATTGCACCTAAACATACCCATAGCTATTCTCACATATCTCATTTGTGAAATTTTTGTGTGTGTCTATGTATGTATATGTTAAGTTTAATAAAATTGTACTAATTAGGTCTTGGGTTGTCCAAGGTGTATCCTTAAACCTTAAAACCTATCTTAAATGCTGATTTTCTTTTTGAGATTGTTGTTTGATTAGGCTTCCTATCCATTTTGACCCCCTCAATCACACCTTGTTTTGTGTCAAAGGCTCTATTTGCTTAATCTTTTTTCTCATTTGAGATAAAATCTTGATGAGAATATGCAATACTAAGATACATATCTCATACCAACTATTATGAGATTATTGTCTATTCTTGTTCATACCCAAGATCCCCAAGAAAGGTTGGTGAAGCTTGCTGCAGTTGCAAAAGACACTCACCCACATTGTGTTGTGTGTATGGTGTTGTGTGCAAGAATGGGAATGCTTGATTGTCTATGGACATACCCAAAAAGATAAAATTATACATGTCAATTATGAAAGTAAGAAAGCTTTTCCAAGTAAGACAACTTTTGTAAGAACTTTGTTGCTCTTTCTTCAGAGATACATGTGGTTATCATGTAGAGGTTGGTGAAGCTTGCTAGAGTTGCAAAGACACTCACATTTTGTGTATGGTGTTGTGTGCAAGAATGGGAATGCTTGATTGTGTGTGGACATACCCAAACACGTAAATTTGTGTACATGTCAATTATGAAAGTAAGATAGCTTTTCCAAGTGAGGGAACAATACAATTTTTGTAAGAACTTGTTGCTCTTTCTTCAGTGAGATACATTTGGTTATTATCTTCTGCTCATCAAATGTTCACAAGCTTACAATCTGTCAAACATGATTGACTTGTCACAAATCAATTTTTCAGTCTGCTTGTCTCTTGCATCAGGTTGGGTTCAGATTATTTTCCTTGCTAAAACTTGTGATTTTGCTCTCTGCAGACAATGGTGCAGGTGGAGAAGCTGAGTATTGCTGTGTTGAAGCACAAGCATAGTAAAGGACAAGCAAGCAAGCAACAGCATTTTTTACTTTCCTGCTTCTTCAAAGATTGAGCATGTTTCCTAAACCCTAATGTCTTAGCAAGAGTGGCTAAAGGGTCTCTGCATAATTGTGGCATATGTACGTACTATGATAAATTAAACTATGTAAGATGAAGTGCTATTTATCTATCTTGGGTGCTACTGCTAGCCAACATCATGATTCAGCTTTCTGTTGCATCCAGAAATTCAACAGAAACTCAGGAAGCAGATGTTTCTATAATGGTTTGCCTGAAATTGTAGGCAGGTTACTATATGCTTACCTACACCCACTGTCGGGAGCTGATGAGTTGATGGAGACCCATCACAGGTAGTTGCTTTTATTCATAATGCAGGTGATGATGGTCTGACACTTCGCATGTGGACTCATGAGGTCATGGCCACACTCATTCTTGTTCTGTTGCATTCAAAGTGCTGCTGTTTTGCAGTTTCTCTGCAATCTCATAGATATGTACACAATGAGATGAATTAAAAGGGGTGTATACAGCTGACAGATGTCTTTTCCTTTACATATCAACAATAAATGTTCTATGAGGATGTCTACTGGAGACCAGTTCTTTTTCTAAATTCAGTTTACATGAGCATACTTGTCATCTTGCAGACTGCAGCCAAAAGTGATGTGTTGGGTCTGAACAGCCAGATTTCAGACTGATCTGAGAATTTCAAGTCTGTCTTCAGATCATCATGGCTAAAACCAGGCTGGTATTGTTGTTGGGATACTGAAAAGAGTGAGATGTGAATCCATGGTGCCATCATGACCACACTGGAGCTCTTTGTTTTTCAGGTCATCTCCCTGAATGACACAATAGATACCACCTCCCTCTCGTCAACTGCACCTTTGAGGTGGTATGTTTCTGGGATTTTGCAATAGATTCTCTGCACTGTAATTCTGGCTACTCATGGCTATTGATGACTCATGGTTTGGAACATTTTGTGGGTGGCACGCACAAGGTTTGGACTGCACCCATTCTTGTCATCTTTTGTTCTAGTTCAGCTTGAACTGACACAACATCATTCGGTTCTGTTACATGTTTTGTGGAGTTTGTCTCTACCATCACATTGATATGGTTCCAACATTTCCTTTGTGAAGGCACCTTCACATGTGATTCAGCTCAGTAGTTCAACTCTTATCTTTCCGGAGATGACAATTGCACAGGTGCTTATACTCTTTTCTGCTTGAGAACAAGGCTTAATAATCCCTGTTGGGTAGAGGTGTCACTCCATAGATTGAAGAAGTCTTAACAAGAGGATTATCATGGCTTCCCTTCTCTGTAGTACTGTTGTTTCATACTGATCTCTGTGATGTCCCAGCAGGAACTTGTCCAAGTTGGGGCTATGCATCAAATGGGTGGTTTAGCAAACAAGAATTGAAAGAAATCCACAGCATAGTCAAGTGTATGTGCTTTCTTGTACAATATTTGATCCCCTACTATGAAAGCAGAAGCCGTAAGCCTCCACATGTCCTGCAAATGGGAATTTAAAAATTGTTCAAGTGTGTCTTAGTCACATGAAACTGACATGTCTGTGGCAAGAGTCTTGAAGCGGATTGACAAATGTCCTAGTACTTGTCTCCGGTATGTTCTTCAAGTTGGTAACAGGAAACTCTGAACTAATGAAGGTTGAAGGGTGCTTGTTGGGTTGTTGACTCTTGACATAGGTTTTATAGCTTGCTGTGATTTTCACAATTCTGGCTTAATCCTTTCATTTTTTAGAGCGTCTGCCAATATAAATCAAGCTTTCAGTTTATAGGCATGCAGTGAGGGATTATTGACCTGGTGGTGCTAGCTATCCTTACCTGCAGAGGACTAATTAAAGTAGGTGAACAAAGAATGAGCAATATTTTAGAAATATGAATTATGCAGGAAGATTGCACAGATCTTCCTGTGACAATTTGATTCACAAAATGGCATCTGGAGCTCAAATTTTGTGCTGGGTTATAACATTGGACCCATAAGTCTGGGGAGATGCTTCCAAAAGTTGACTTGCTGGTATAGTGCTTTAGATACCCATTGTGTAAGGAATGGAAATTGTTTGACTACTTTTGTGTGGTAATTTGCACACACTGCACCCGGTTTTATCGATTTTTATCCTTGCTGAAGGATGTTTGCCTCATCCATGGAGGGTTACTTTTGAATTTATGAAATCCCTGAATTTGTTAGTAATTCATTTATGGTTCCAAATACATACCTGTTTATTAAGGACTACTGCTGGGCATTTTGCAGCTCTGTTCTGGCCAGTTGCAGAGCTTCTTCCCGTAAGGTAAATGTCAAACTTTAGATGCCAAAGTCTATTTATGAGTGTTTCACCAAACTGTTGAATGACATCCCATCTCAGGGTGTGTCTGATATCATCCTCTGTGCATGCAATATTTTTTCATTTGGACTGAGTAAAACAGCAGCAGCCGAATTTGGGTTCAGTGAAACTCAGGAACATAACAATAGACTGCAAAAGATATTCACCCCCAAGAGTGTCAGCATGGAATCAGCTGCAGAGAGCGAGAGTTTGACTATTGCAGCTATGGAGCATTACATTTCAGAGCTTTGAGAGCAGCAAATCAAGTAAGTAGGTGTGCTCCTGCTTGCCTCCAATACTGGATTAATCTGCACAACTGGATCCCATTTGACCTACCACTTTCCTCTTAGGTCTTCTTTGTTAGCATTGGTTGTCATTTCCTAGCCATGAGTCCTCTTTGCATACGGTCATTTACCTGATTTTTGTTGATTGTTTTGCTTTTGTTTTTTCTTTGGGTTGTGACTAGTTGTGTTCTCATTTGCCTTGTACTTTTGATGGATGGATTCCCATCCTTGATTTTTATTTACAGGGTTTTTCTTCATTTGATCTGGGATGAAAAGCTTGGGGTACACCAACTAGCTAAACTACTAGCCAGCCCAACTATTTCACCTATCTGGATCTTCTCCAAGAGTCAGAGTCATGACCTGTATGGTTAGCCTTTATGGCAGCAGGATGAGCAAGTGGAAGAAGGGGAAGGTATGTATGTACAAGAACTCTTGCCAGTTTCTCTAGGTATTGTGGGCAAAATCATGACATGACCCTTCACTCCAAGCCCAGAGAGATTCCAGCCAAGCAGTAACAACAGCTCAGGGCTAACAGCTCAGGGCCCACCTGATTGATTTGTGCCCTGTAGGACAGACACAGGAAGGAACCTGGCCACTTTATATAGTTCAACAAAGAACAACTCCTCAAGCAAGTTTCCAACAAAGTGGGTCCCCTTTTCCTTTTCCCATTCTTTTTTCACTTTCAGCTTTGGTGACAAATTTTCTGGCACTTTAATTTACAAGGGAAGCTGAATTCATCTGCAGTCCAATCATTTCTTAAATGGGTTTTTGTTTCCTATGGTTTCCTGGTGGCTGAGAATCCTTGAGGACCTGATGATAGGTAGTGCTCATTCACATTCTTCAAATATTACACTCTGCTCTAGGTCACTGATGCAGTAGCCAATTACACCACCCACTTTATGTGGAATCCAAGGATTACAGTGAGAACTCAACCCCAAACTTACTCTGCATAGCCTGGAACAAGACAATTATCATTGAGTCTTAGCTCCGAGACTTATCATTGAAATTACCCACAACCCAAATTTCCAACTGAAGCATTGTGTGGGGTGGTGGGTTGATGAACTCACACCATATGGCATGTATAGCACAACTATACAGCCTAGGAACCCATGCACCCCGCCCCGTGTCCTCCCCCTTGCTTTTTACAGCACCTCCATGTTGAGACAATAGGGTTCTGAAGGGAAGTGAGGGCCTACCATGTGGGGTAAAAGGCATTCAACAGGCCCAGCATAATAATTCCTTGTCTGCCTTTCCTGAAATCCAGCCAGACAGGAGCCAGAATGTCAGTGTAACCCTGAATACAAAAGCTTCCTGGAATCATGGGTGGTGTGGCTATGTATTGTTCAATTTTCTACAGAGTGGCAAATTGCATACACCCAGGACAACTACCCTGAACAACCAAAAGGTCAGTAGTTGCAGCATGACTGGCAAGAGTGATGATCATCATCATCAGTCACACAAGGAGAGAGCTCTTGACAAATTAAACTGCCATGTAGAGACTGTTTAAGTATCTGTTGATCCCAAAGTTCCAGTTGCTGCAGTGTTAACTTGAAGTTTCTGAATGAGAGTTGTTCTTTCTGGGTGCTGCCTGCATCTAAGTTAGCTAGCTACCTGTGAAGATCTGGCAAAGAAGAGTTGTCCTACCAGGTGACACTTCAAATCTTTTTGACTCCTGCAAACACAGAATTGCAGTAACCCGTCTTTGAACTTGGGCACTTTGCAGACTAAGGTAAAAAGTAACTTTCTTTCTTGTGTTTTTGGCAAGGCCAAGGGAAATTAGGTCAAGAGACAATAAATACATTAAGAACAACAAACTTGTTGCGATTGCAAAAGCCAGAGCTTTATGCAGGTGTGTACCCAAAGGAATGCTAGTTTGATGAACCAAGACCAACAAATGTGAAGGTTGTAGAGAAAGGGTCAAAAGAACATAGAAACACCCATTTGTTCAAAATCCTTCAAGATATTAGAGATCTCCGCAAATTCACTCTAAAGTCTTCACCGTGTCTTTGGGCCTCCTTTCACACCCCCCCCACCTCTAATCCCTTGTTTAGTGGTATCCGAAAAGTAGGGAAATTTTATTAAAAAAGAAAGACAGGATGAAACTCAGTTTACCACCAAAATTGATGGTTTTCTCATATAAAAATAGACCTATTATTATTTCCTAGGTCCCAAAAATCCCTTAACCTACTATACTCTATAATAATGAATCTAAACACAAATAATAGCCTTGCCTTGGTAGTAGGCAAGCCCAATAAACTAAGGATTAATTGTCTCCCTATGGACAATTAATTGGAAATAATTTGTTCAAACCAAGATATGAACCCAAGTTCCTAGTGATGAATTTTTTTAATGATAAGAGATGATAAACCTTTTTTTTTTTTTCTTTTGAATGATTTTATTTCACATGACCTGCAACAAAATCAAACTTGAAAAGGAAAATAAGTCCTAATTTTTTAGAGGTAAAGCTCCTTCAATACTCCAAAAAAAAAAAAAAACAAAACTTTTTGCAACAAACTCTGAAAATTTTATTCCTCTTTAAAAACTTCATGAAAACTTCCTAATTAATCTTTGAAATATCCTGAAAAACATCCTCAAAATTCTCTGAAACTTTCCTCTTAAATACCTCCTAC
>Ga0209208_10006064_pt1 | contig 16714 bp, 12 predicted proteins | sample S1TSphfallax_3_FD_187694 | JGI IMG/M metagenome (GOLD analysis project Ga0209208, IMG submission 187694) | Host-associated microbial communities from peat moss isolated from Minnesota, USA - S1T2_Fd - Sphagnum fallax MG (SPAdes) (version 2) | ecosystem: Host-associated > Plants > Peat moss >...
TTGTGAGTGACGACGAGGGGCTTTGGTTTTGCGCTGTAGTGCGTAATTCAGTGGGCGGGCGGGTGAGAGGTGGGTGTTTCTGGGCTCGGTATGAGAGTTTTGTTTGTGTTGTCGAGTTGTGAGGAAATAAGCGTTTCGGAAGCGAAGGTGTGTTTGCTTGCATTCGAGTCAGTCTTGTGATTTGCAGAGGTTCCTGAGACTGTGAGAAGGCGAGTGGGGAGGGAGGGATTACAACACGCGGACTGTTTCCTGTGACAGACTCCAATTCGCCGGAGTCGCGCATAGATGTGAGACTTGTCTGCAGGTCCTGTGCGATTGGAAGGTGTAGAACGTGTTCTTCTGCGTGGAGGAACAGCAGCAGGAGGAAGAGGAGAGAGCGTTGGCGTGCGCACACCACAGACGGGACAGGAGGAAGAGCGAACAGGGAGAAAGAAGGGGGGGAGGAGGCTAGAGAACAATATCTCCTCCCCTTCTAGAGAAGAAGACAGTGGAGAGAGGGACAGAAGGAAATCCCCTGGATCGAGAACGAGGAGGAGGAGATTTGTGCGGGCGGATTGAAGAAAGGGATAGTTCAAGGTGGAGACGTCGAGGAGAGGCATTGTGGCGCGGGCTGGGGAAGGGGGAGGAGGAGGCGACCCCAGAGACGACCCAACAGCGTTGAAGGACGGGGATCTGTCGCTAGGCTACGCGTACGCGCGCACTCTCCCTCCCACTGTTGCTCTTACCAACAACAACCCTGGCGCCATCCCAGGCTCCTCCTGGGGTCGACCAACCCCAGTAGGAGTCTATGGCACGCACCGCGAAGTGTACCACAACATCTTGAGCCGCGAGGAAGAGTATGGAGGAGGAGGAGGAGGAGGAGCTCAGCAGCATGCTGCTCCTCCTCATGTAGATTTTCACCATAGATCATCACTCCATGGAGCTCAACTGCATCAAGCTGCTAGCTATGAAGCAAGCTTGAAGAGAGAGGTTCACAGGAGCAGTGAGGACCCCGCAGCAGCAGCAGCAGGTCTTAGGGGTACCAATTTTGACCAGCAGCAGGAGGAGGAGGAGGAAGGGAGTAGCAATAGTGGTAGTGTTGGGAAGGGGACTAGAGGCAACCATCCATCATCATCAGTAGTGCAGCAGCAGCAGCAGAGTTGGGCTTTAGCTGTGCGGGAGGTGGATGAAGGTGCAACACAGGGCATGAATGTGCAGAGCCTGCAGCAGCATAACCCTGCAACCGCCTCTGTGCATGTGGGTCCATCTGAACCGGACAACCATCTGCATCTCCATGGTATGAACTCCACACTCTCTTGCCCATTGATTGCACCTCCCTCTCTCCCAATTGCTTTTTTCTTTTCTCTCACAATTTCTCTTGCTCTTCAGGAGGTTGTACACCAAGGTTCCTTTTCCCCAATTCCTGCACTACTGATGATGGTTTCATCAGCATCCCCTTCTTTGCCTTGCCCCCACCTTCCATATTTTCTCCTGCTGCAATTCTCTGCCTTGCAACCTTGTGGAGGTTCCAGCAAACTACCAAGACATGCTTTTCCCCTTTCTCGTATGTATGTGTGTGCGGGCATGTGAGATACAGTCTTAGAGCTGTGCTTGACTGTATCTGATTCTTCCTTAAATGCAGAGGAGGTGGGTACTCCTTTTGTTTCCAGCCCTTGCTGAATTTTGCTGATATGTGAATTGCAAATGCTCCTCCCATCTTTGTTGTGGATGTCCATGATCTCGACTTCTATGTGTTCTTCTCCTGCTTCTTTGCAGGCAGCTTTTTAGGTCTGAATCTTTTTCCTGTGGTCTTATGCGGATTTTATATCCACAAAGGGGATTCAGGTCTGATTGTGTATTTCTGTGGGGGGACGGGGGTTATATCAAGAACCACATGCTGAAGAGCTGTGGGGAGCAGGAGGTGGGAAGGCTAAGGAAATTGGGGGGCAGCAGCAGCAGCAGCAGCAATTAGTAGTAGCAGGAGGAGCAGGTACTGTAGTAACAGGAACAGGATCGACTGCATGTCAAGAATGTGGAAACCAAGCAAAGAAAGATTGCTCATACCAGCGTTGTCGAACATGTTGTAAGAGTCGAGGCTTTGAATGTAGCACCCATTTGAAAAGTACTTGGGTTCCTGCTGCCAAGCGTCGGGAACGACAAGCAGCCGAATCAGCTGCAGCTGCCTCCTCAGGGCTTCTTCGCTCCAAATCGAAGCGTGCTCGAACACTAGTAGCCAATGTTGCAAATTCTCTCACCACGACCTCTGCAACATCTCCGAGGGGTTCTGACCTAAACTCTGCTCATCTCACTGCAACTCATCCATCACAACCAGGTAGATAATGCTTTATATCAAATCTCTGATGCATGACTCACCACTTCTACCTGTGTGTGCATAAATACTTGCTGTGAAACTGGATGTTCATTTCTGTGGTTTCAGAACTCTTTTCTTTTGTGGTGGTGGTTCCTTTGTCATGGGTCATATTTCTTTGATCTTCTAGTCACTTGTGGGTGTTCTTTTATCGAGCCACACTTTTTGGACTTGGCTGCATGAAAACATGATGTCATGCACTACGTTGTTATTTAGGGCAGTGTTATGTGTCTGCAATTTTTGTGATTGGATTCTGTCAGATGATGAGAGTTGTGCAAGAAATGAAAGTAAATTGTTGAATGGTACATGTGTCAATTAGGGGTTTAGGGGTTTAGGGTTCATTGGTGATCTAACAGGATCCATCTTTTTTTGTCACCAGCATCATCAAAAGGTGGGCTTCCTCCAGAAGTGAGAGCACAGGCGCTGTTCAAGTGTGTGAGATTAATGGGTGTGGAAGATGGTGAGAATGAGTTTGCATATCAGGCAACTGTCAAAATTGGGGGCCATATTTTCAAAGGTGTGTTATATGATCAAGGTGTTGACAATGGCCAAGCTGCTGTGCCATCACTAGGGGAATTGCAGCTTGGTGGGAACCGAGGTGGCATGCCATCCTCCTCAGCCCTGATTGACCCCTCAACTTTGTATGTTTCTGGCAGCGCACTGTTGGGAGGTCAGCCGCTGACTTTTTTACAATTGCAATAATAATTTTTGTAAGCTTTTGTCTATCTGTGAATGTTTTGAACTCTTCTATAAAAGGTGAAGTCCTGGGCCCAAGATGCAGAAAATGTAAAAAACTGGGGAGTTACTTGGCTAGTTCATTCAGGGATGCTGTGTCTCATGAGGAGCTGGTGGGAGTTGGAGATTACTACCCACATTTTCTTCATGCTATTTGCCACAGCCAACGGGCTTTGGTGATATTGATCACAAGTGCAGTGATGCCTTGTGAAGTAGTCAGTCAAACTGTCTCCCCAGGAGAAAGCTAGGTATTAGAAAGCATGGAACGGATTCTATTAATTATCCAGGTTGAATTATTGTGACACTAACTAATGTTTGTTTTTGGATATTCACAAATATGTGTATTTTTTTGGGGGGGGTGGGTGAATACAGCTTTGCGATAAGTACAAGTACATCAGGCAGTAGAAGAAGAAGGATTTTTGGGGTAAGATGTTTCACAAGTCAATCCTATCCCCTTTGTGCAGGGAATAGTTTTCTCACCAACAAAAGGATTTGTTCAGGAGTTGGGGTTCTTATGTTAGATTGTTTCTGTCGACAAAACTGGAATTTTTTTTTGTTCAAAGAATTGTGTCAAAATTGCTTCAAATTTTGAAAACTGGTTGTCCATTTTTCTTACTCAGCCCTGAATGAATGTGTGGGGTGGGTGGAGTGAGAATTTTAGAAGTCCCATGTTTGTAGCTTTTGGGTTCATCAGGGTGACTGTAAATTGTTCTCCACTCTCACTCACTCACAAGTGCCAGCCTATACACACTGTAGTCCTGGCATCAATATTAGCCTTTGGCCCACACAAGCAACACAAAATGCTAAGTATCAGATAATTTTCCAACTCCCAAAATGCTCAACTTCTAACTAGCACGGAAGAAGCCGTTTTGTGATTCTAGATTTTACATGCCTCATCATGATGTATAGCTAGATATATGCTGCTGTGTCCAAGTGTGGCTCCTTAGTAGTTGTGCTTCCTGATCTATGTTAGTACTACTCTCCTGTCATCATTGGACCTTTCCTCTAACACCCTTTTGTAAAGTTGACAACTGAGTTATCTGAGTCTTTCTCAATGTACTGAAAGTCTGAGGTTTGAGATGCTTTATTGATTTTGGTTGCTTCACCTAGTGATGGGAGCTGGGTAATGTGGGATGGTGGATATCATGTGACATTCCAGAACTTGGTACACAGCAGCTTGGTATTGTGGGATGGTGGATATCATGTAACATTCCATAACTTGGTACCCGGCAGCTGGGTACTGTGAGATGGTGGATCTCATGTAACATTCCATAACTTGGTACCTGGCAGCTGGGTAAAATTTGGGATGGTAGATATCATGTAACATTCCACTGCAATGTGTTTGTGAGATGAATTGGTTTCTTGAGCAGAGGTGCACAAGAACTAGAATTAATTGGACCAAACCTGGTCAAATAGTTCTAGTGCAATGAACAGAAATTGCAACTATCCCATCAATCTGAAACCAACAATAAAAGAGCCCAGTTCTGAATGGAAACCCATTTTGAATTTCTATAGCAGAACCAGATTTGGGATTGTCACGATATCTGTAGACACCCAAATGTGAGCAGGACTCAGCTTTGAATTTTTGTGAAGAATCAAAACTGGAACCTTTGTCATGATCTAGGTATTCGTAGAAACAATATTGTTGAAAAACATTGTTTGAACACATGCAATTTTTATTTAAAGATTGAATGGATGTGTTTAACAATAAAAACAAACATTGAAATGAGTTTTTCTTAGTAGTTGATTGCATTGACCCCAATGACCATTTGTAGAATGGCCTATTCCCTAAGGATGAAAGGTTTTACCCAAACAAGCTAGATCGAGCATTCCTAGCAACATGTTGGCTGGTAACAAAAAAAAGGCTTAAAGGGAGGGGAGACAGAAAGGCAATAGGGAATGAAAGCCCCTTTGCCTTGTGGCTATTGCCCTTGTTGAGGGTGGCCCTTATTTGTGTTCATTTCACATAAATTAACAAATTGGTTTCCATGGGGTAGCACAAGGTGTAAAGAGGTTGTGCCAAAGTCAGGGGGAGTAGGGAGGCAAAATTAGTGTGTGTTGAGAGGTCAATAGTGGGTGGGTTAGAGGGGGGTTGAGATAGAGGAGAGTGATAAGACCAAATTAGGTGGCGTTGGATTTGTGTGTGTGTGTGTGTGTTGTAGTAGGCAAGAACTTGGAATCTGGATTGTAATAAGTTGGAGGTCCAGAGGTGGACAGCACTGTTGTTGGGTAGGTATTTGATAAATTTGATAACCATTTCAGGTTTTTAAATATTTAAAAACCATAGAACTGTTGGGTTATGGGTTTTAAAAAAAATATCAAAATCAAATAAATTCTGGTTCCATTCATTTCAGAAAACTCAAGGAGCCAACAGTTTGCATGAAGGAAGTATGAAGAACCAGCAATTTTTTGGGCCATTTTTCTGACTTTTTCAACAAATTGAGAACCCTGGTTATAGAGCAGAACTGATTCTTTGATGTTTTGAGAATTGCAGTTATGAAACTTAAGAAACAGCTTACCACTGATGGGGTTTGGTGATGGACATATCCCCTTTGGCCTCACAATGTGGATTATGAGGAAATCAACCAGCCTTCTGTGCAAGCAGCCAGGGATGGCATTGAGTGGGTAGTAGTTAGATGTTTTAGAACAAATCCCTAATTCAGGGAACTACAAGTTGAAGTTTGGCCATCTTGTTGAAAAGTTCATAGTGATCTTAGGGCCACTTTAGACGAGGGTCCAGGGTCCAATTTCTTAGGAACCAATTTGGACTGTTTTAAGCAAATTGAATCCTTGAGTTGGATTATACCTTGGTCCCTAGCCTGATTCTTGGTTCTCCAAATCAGGAGTTCTCCTTCTTAGCACTGTTTTTTTTGGTCTGAACCAATTGATTTCCCTCCAAAACAGGTGCCATGTAGGTTTGGCCTTAATTTGTCACTTTTTGGTCTTGGATCCTCATCTAAAGGCCTTGGGACTGATTTAAAGCTTTTGACCAATAAGATTGCTTGAATTCATTGGTCCCTGGACCTTGGACCCTCCTCGACGAAAGTCACTCTTAGACTACATCTAATGTCATTTTAGATAACACCATTGCTTCTTTGTCAGAAAGGTAATTTAAACAATTCCCAAGGCATAAAATTATATACATAACTTATTTTTTGGGTGAAAAACACAAAGACAGAGATAGCTGAGAATAATCCTTATGTGTAACATGAGTGGTACATAATAATGAGAACTTGTTCTTGAAGGTTAAAGGGCATGAGTTGAGATTTCAATTAAGTCATTTGCATAATGTGAAATAATGGTCATATTATTAGGAATCAAATTACTTCCTAAATTTGGATTATGTTGTGCATTGGAAGGCTTTGTTACAGTGATCTTGTGGAGTTTTGAACTTTGTTTTACTCTTGCCCACGGTGCTTGACATCCCTCTTGCATATCTTTTGGGTAGCTTTGAAAAATAATTACATTAGATATTTCCACCAGTGTTGGATGGAATTATCTCACAGATATATAACCATGGTTCTCGAAAATCTGAGAACTGACTTCGACATATAACCACATTTCTGAAAAAATCTAAGAATAAATTACTTTCTGTAAAATTTCTGGTTCTTATCCGGGTATTTCATGAGAGAAGTTGGTTCTTTGAGGTTTAAAGAAAAACTGGAACTGGGGGTTCTTTTGACTATTAATATTTTCAAAAAACCAGAACCTGAGGTTCTTTGATTCTGATTTTTTTTTGAAAAAACTGAACCTGGAGGTTCTTTGATTCCTGACATTTTGGAACTGAAGGTTATTTAAAAAATCAGATAACCGTCCAACTCTGGTTTACAAAGCACCTTAAGATGGGAAATAATTCAGTCACTCTATCTAACTAGGTTTAGGTTTTGTAATTCTATTTTGTGGGTTTTGATTGCAATTTTGTTGTTTTTTTATTTTCCTTCTCCTATTGAGGAGGTATTGCATCTTGCATAGATTGTGTCCAAACCATTTTGATCTGATTTGGAAAAATTATCATCACTGTAATCATGTCAAAATGTTTCAGCAAACAAAATCTGGATGTCATTAAAATTCCAAAATCTAAATCCAGATTGCCAAAGAACGTCTCCCAATTTTCAGCAATGTTGAGAATAAAGTAAGTTTGCATGATGAAAAAATGCTGAGAAACACTTGAATTGAGAGCAGAATTGATGGAACTGGGTAGTAAAATAACAATTGTCAGAAACTGGGGAAGGAACTGAAATAAGGACAGGTTGAGCTAAAAATGAATCATTGGTGTTAAGTTTGTACATCATGTCCTTTGTTCTTTCCGCTAGAACAGAGGCATATCTATGGGCACCTGAAAGAAGAACAGATTGAGCCTGGCCACAGTGAACCAACACCCACTTATGAGACATATTTCTTACAAAATTGGTTGCCAAGGTGAAATCAAATATTAACTCAGTTGAGGAGGTTCATCTACAACTGAGTAATAACGGGCATCCATTGGATGGTGCACTGGTCGGTGCTGGTTCAACGTGGCCCAGATTGAGGTGTTTGCTGAAGCTCTGGCTGTTAACCCACCACTGTATACATGTATGGTTTGGATTGGAGTAGTTGTCTCCTGCACCCTCCTGTGTTGGGCCATTTCTGACCAAAATTTTACCAAAAGAGTTAAGGTTTTGGACTGTGTTAGTTGGCCAAATTTAGAGCACTTCCTCTTGCATGTTGCCAAACAACAATAGGACTACAAATTGTTTTTTAACTTTTCTACATGTCCTATTGCCGTTTAATGCTAAATCCTTCTTGGGGTGCTAAGCCAAAGATGCAACACTAAAAAATTGAAAAAAAATCACTGCTCAAAATGCCACCTTGAATTTCTGATGTGGCACGTGCTCCATAGGCAAACAGTGAATACATTTGAAAGTTTGCAAACATCTAATTTCACACATTAAATTTTTGGAAATTCATATGGAATTAAAAATTGGGTGCTGATGGAAATTGGCCAAACATAACCAAGGATGCAAAAAATTTCACCGTAATACATTGAATTCCTCCTCATTTGTTTTCTATACCAGCTGCCAAATGCTTTAAGAATTAGGGTTTAGGATTTAGGGTTTACCAAAACCCTAAAAAAGCTGCCAAAGTGTGCCAATCGGATTGTTCCGCTTTAGCAGATCAGATTGTTAGCAGAAAAGGTGCAGCAAAATACACCTAACCAAATATGTATCAACACAACCTGCATTGCCATGAGTGCAGGTGTGTCAAGGTGTCAATTTTACTGTTTTTATATCCTCTGGGGATGAATCTGCAATTATGCTGGTGAAGATATAATTGCTGGTGAATTATGATGTTTTCACTTAGAAATTTGGTTCAATCTTGGGTTGATCCTTGAATATGAGGCCAAAGTTTTGCAAATGAGCTGGGGAATCAAGGACTTGTCAAGCTTTTTATTTATGCTCCTTCCAGAAAACAGCCCAAAGGAATTGACTTGAGATTTGGAAGTCTACTGTTCCTCTTTTCCATGCAATGCTCATCTTTACTAGCACCTTGATCCCTGGCACTAGAGGTGTACAATAGATGGACAATTTTTATTGACCTGAATTTTGACAACTTTGGTATAGTCATTGAGTGAAAACAACTTGGAGAGATACTACCTAATATTGCAATGTACACATTTTGGGTGATTTGTAATAGAAGCATACCCACAGCAGTTCTTAGGATTCATACTCATGGTTTTAAAAATCAAAGAACCAGTTATAAAACCACCAGCTCTTTCATAAAAACTGTGTTAAGTAAAGCACAGACTAAGATCTAGAAGACAACTTTGAGTGAAAGAGGAGAACAAAACTCTTACACTGTTAAATTTGTAATAATTAGAGTACAAGGATCTTAAAGAAGGAGCCAAGAGACATGAGAAGGGAAAAGCCACAACATTCCATCAATGTATGAATGTACCTGATGAATATATAAACTATCTGATATAAAATCTTAACACCCCCCCTTATTAGATAGTTCTTCAACCCATTAAGCATACAAAATGTAAATGTTTATCTTTAGACAAACTCTTGGTAAGGATGTTTGTAGTCATGTCAAAGGTTGGACAAAATATTAGTTTAACTATGTTGGCTTGCATATGTTCACAAATGAAATGGACTTGAATGTCGATGTGTTTATTCCATTCATGAAACTTGGGATTTCGGTTAATTGAATAGCACTTTCATTATTAAAAAATATAATGCTAGCGGTACTTTGTGAGCAATAGAAGGAATCAAGTAATCAATGTAACCAAATCGCTTTAGTAGATGCACGAGAAAGTGCTAGGTATTCACTTTTAATGGAGGATAGGGCAACAAAACATTGTTTGTAGCTGACAAAATTAACAACACAACGACCCAACATGGAACAATAGCCAAATGTGAATCGTAAACTATCCAAGCTACGTCAATTCAATCTACATTGGAAAAACCTTGTAGAATGAAATCATCTTGGGAGAGAGTATAAATTAAACCAATTGTGAGAGTGCCTTTGAGGTATCGTAAAATCCGTTTAACAAAAATCAATTGTTTTTCACTAGGATGAGCTATGTATTAGGCAACTATATTTGCGGAATAAGATATGTTAGGTTTAGTGTATATGGAAAGGTGCATGAGGGACCCAACAATGGCTTTATAAGGAACATGTTGCATTTTTTCTTTTTCTTGTGGAGTTGTTACACAATTTGCTTTGCTTAATTTAGTATTGAGTTCCAAAGGAGTGGAAACTAGGTGACAAGATTCCATTTTAAGTTTAAGGAGGATGGATTGGACATCTGTTTGTTGAAAGATTTCAATAAAACCTTGAGCACAATTATAAATCACTTTGAGGCCCAAAATTGTATTATGGGTGATAGGCCCCATATCAATCATGTCAAATTCTAAGCTCAAAGCATTTTTTATTTTCTAGAGCAAATGGGGGCCATCATTAGTGATCAAAAGTATGTCATCGACATAAAGTGCAATAATGATGAAGTTGTCACCTTATTTATGTATGTAAACATTAATATCAACAACACTTGGAATAAATCCAATGGATGAAAAAAATGAATCCAAATGTTAGACCCAAGTACAAGATGATTGTTTTCATATATATAAAGGTTTATTGAGTTTTACACAAAATTGGAATTCTCAAGCACTTGTAGCCCTTGAGGTACCTCCATAAAGACTTTTTCTTTTAATTTACATTTTAAAAAGCAGTTTGGACATCCATTTGATGAATATCAAGGTTGAAAATGTTTTGAGAATAGGGGAATATTTGTCCTCATAGTCAACCCCTTATTGTTGAGAAAAACCTTTAATTACTAGGTGAACTTTTTGATTAGGGATAGTAAAAGCAAAAATGTCCAAGTATTATTCTTCATTAAAAAATTAAATTCTTTTTCAATAACAAGCTTCCATTTTGTGGATGTGGGACTATTTAAAGCTTGGTTATAAGTGGTGGGATCATCTAGATAAAAAGCAAAATATTTTATAATGATGGCACGAAGGCCTAATGTCTTTTAAGGGGTTTGGTTTTCCTTACAACGTATAATCACGGTTGGGGTACACAAAAGGAATGTCTCACCTTAAAATCATTCATAGATTATTATTTTGAATGATCACAATGTTTATTGATTCATTTATTTTGGTGAATTTATTTTTTCATTTAATATTCATATTCTTTGTGATTGTGATTTGTTTGATTTAAACATGTCCTTAAATGTCTTGGAACACATTTCAGGAATGTTGTCCCACTACGCAATTTTATTGAAAATGAATCAACAAGAATAACAATATTTGTTCAAATTGATTCATATTTTAACCAAAAATTAAATAAAGTATGTTCTACATGATGGTATAAAATTTTTGTAATATAAACAACCAGATTTTTTGGAATTGATATTAAAGTCTTGAATTTTTTTCATCAAAAGTGCTACATAAATAAAGATAATTATATTTATTATATTAATAAATATTTTACATTCCAAAGGTTTAGGGGGAAGTATAGGAGATGTGGATGTAAGAAAAAGGACATTTTTTAATATTTTTACTAAAACTTTGGCACTCCAAATGAAAGATTGTCATTATAGAAATGTCTTGGAGTCATGCATTCCTTAATGGTTTATGTTTCGACAAGACATCCAAAATTTGTTTAGTTAATTGTTTTCAAATTTTGCAACATTTTTTGGTTGAATGATCAAGCATACATGGCATCCTTTCATTGTTTCACATATCAAAACATGATTTGGCCTTAGGACTCAGGACTCAAAACACAAAATAGATTTTTTACCATGTAAAAACACATTTATGGATGATTATGATGGACTTTATAATTGTAATGGTTTAAAATATAATCTTTTTGAAATATTTGACAACTTTTGATTCGTTATTTTTTATGGGAATCAAAATATAAGGTTAAAAAGGACTATAATAAGAATTAGATCCTTTTCATCCTATGTGGTACACCTTAAAAGATTTTCACCTTTTTAGAAGGTGACATGTGGGACAATGTAAATATGCCATGTGGCAGACTAATTTAAATTTACACCAAATAAATTTAAATTAATATTTAGGTAGGTAAAAGTAGGTAGGTAGGTCAAATTTAAAGAGTTTGGTACCAAGTTTGACCTACCCACTTAGGTGGGTAGGTTGAACTATGTACCTACCTACCTCCATAAGTAGATAGGTGAATAAATAAGTTAAGGGAAATATGTAAGCTAAAATGATGCTTAAACATTTTTCATTTTGATTTTGGGCTAAGTTTTTTTATTTGTTCATCCCAAATGGCACAAATTTTTTACTTTGATAATGTTAGATTACACACCTTCCTTATATAATTTTTAAAATGGGAGTGAGGAACAACCAATATGGGATAAGTTTTGAACTTGCAACTTAATTACAAATTAGTTTACAACTAGAAAACTTTCCCCATATCTTTTGTTATCATTTTTGGATTTCTAACCGAAATAACTAATTAAATGACTAGCTAATTAACTAACTAATTATGTAATTATAATCAATTTATATCCAATAAAAGAAAAACAAGGTATAACACAAATATTAACTATTCATTATCATCAATTTAAATTATTAATAACTTATAAATTTGTGACTAACTAACTAATTACTTACAAGTTTTGAATACATAATAAATTAATAAAAAACTACATTATAATTTATTCATTAATAAATATTTACTATAAATTATAAATATTGGTTTCAATTTGGAAATATAAGTTATAATGAATAATACCTTCAATTCTAAAATATGAAACTATTGGAATACATGTTTAAATAATTTAATTACAGCAATTATGGGAATCAATTTCATAGTAGTAAAATTATTATAAATTATAAATTATAATTATTAATTTAAACTAATGGTTAATAATAAGTAACTTCAATTATTGCGTCATATAATTATTGTTAAAAACCTATATCTTAATCAAAATATAATTTACAATGTATAAATAATTTATTTATTGAATAATAATTTATAATAATAATCATTTAATTTAAGTATAATTACTGTAAATATAATGTTTTTACAATAATTAATTTATGTTGTAATGAAAACTATTTATTGTAAGTAAAATGCTATATGACCTTTTACATATAGTAATTTACTATAATTGAATTACTTTAATTACAGTAAGTACATTAATTACTCAAATTATAGTAAAATTATTTTTAAAATTATAAATATTATTTTCAACTATAAACTATGTATAATGCATGTAATTAAAGTAATATTACATTAGCTACCCTAATATTAGGAAATTTATGTAAAAAATTTAAAATGTAAATCTAATTATAAATTATAAATTATAATAAATAATGATTACAAAGTTAATTGAAAATTCTATAATTAATTTTTAGCACTATAGAAAAATTAATAATTAATGTACAAGTTTATGTTGGAACAATAATTATTTATTTTGAATTTTAAATAATAGATATATTATTTACAGTAATTGCAAATAATAACATTAATTACTCACATTACATTATAATTATTGTAAAAATTAAATATGAATTTTAATTATAAATTATAATTTCTAAGAAAATTATATTTAATTTATTTATGAATTTGTTTTGGTATAATTTTTGTAAGTAGAATGGTTTAAGAAATTATAGATTAATTAAAGTAAATATTTTAATGAAAATAATTTTAGGATAATTACTGCACTTGCTTTTTATTGTTGTATAAGTATTAAAAATTTGTGAAAAAAATTAAAATTTTGATTTTAATTATAATTTTAAAATATGATTTCTATGTTCCAATATAATTTTAATAAAATTTATATATACATATATACACCTATGGATGATTGATGTATTGCCACCCTTACATATACTCTAATATTAAGTTAATAAAAGTTAATAATTTTTCAAACTATGATTAACCAATCCATGAAATCAACACATGTATATATCCTAGTGGATGTGGAGTACATAATGTATACATAAGGCCTACTATACTTAGTTACCATAACACAAAACACATAACTTACCCTACATAGAATTAATTATATACATAACTTAATGTATAGACATAAGTATTAATTATCATTTTTTGATCATTTTTTCCACTAATGGGCCATATGACGGCCTTCCAAGATGAAAGTAGTGTGAAAAGTCATCCCATTGGAAGAATGAAAAACCTAGTAGTCACAAAATAGTCATGAGTGTGATCCAAAAATGTGTGATGTGGTTTTCAGTTACATAAGTAACCAAAGTTAGTTGTAAGCGACAATTAGTTACATGTAGTTGCAAATCAATTAATTACATTTTGGCCTTTTTCTACCAGTGTTTGGAAATGACAACTTTGTTTGTTTCCCAAAATTGGATGATTCACAAAAAAAATTACATGTATATTTTTCAAATGAATACCTTTGGCCATGTGGTGTTAACCAAGTCTTGTAATCTTTTAACACTTATGTGACTCGAACATCTATGCCAAATAGGTATGGTGTTGTCAAATGAAATGGGCATTGCCTTTTGATTTGCATTATTTTCATTGAAAGATTATGATCAACCAAGGGTGTACAAGTCATGTTGAAGGGTGCAAGTTGCAAGCAATCAATTCATGTTTTATAATATGCATATATGCTTGAGTACCATGTAATCAAAATTCTCCTTTGGCCAATGCCAATTGTTTAATAGAAAAAAATTACATTTCAATTGTGATAGATGAAGTACTTACAGAAGGGCTTTTATTGAGCCATCTTGAAGTATGACATTTTCTTCTCCAATGCCTTTGATTTCATGGGTAGATCCATTGCTTGTGTAAGCAAATTGCCCTTGTGGCAAATCGACATATGTGGCAAATGTGGTTCGAGTATGAGCCATATGCCCGTAGCACCCAATTCAACAATCCAATCATTGGTCGTTGAATTGGTTTGAGGTTGCAATGTTGCTATGTAGAGCATTTTTTTTGATCGGGGTTGTTTCAATGGAACACCCCATTTGTTTCATCTACTTACCATTTATGACAATCCTTTATAATGTGCTTATCTTTATCATAATAAAAACATTTTATGGGAGGTGGATTTGAATCTTTTCTCCAATTGTAAAAAGAGGGTTTTGAAGATGTATCCTCTTGGATAATTGGTAGGCTTGTAAAATTTTTGGCTTTAAAACTGTGAATTAAAAAGGGCTCATTGATTGTTGGACCAAGGCCTTTTTTTGAATGCAAGGGTTAACAAACCACTTATCTTTGCTTCAACATTATTGTCCAAAGGTGTAATCACAACAACATGTACCATAACATGTGTAACGCTTGATTGGTTTTTTCATGTTTTAAACTCGTAATTTAATTTGATGAGGTGAAAGTAGACTTAGGGGGGGCCGCTTTAATAAAAAAAAAAACTCTTTTAAAATATATTTTGATATATTTTAGGGGTAGTTTTTGTTTGATTTCATCTAGCATTTGGATGAACACATAAAATGGATTTTAATACAAAGGCCTTCAACATAATTCTTGTCATCTTTCAAATGAAAGTAATTTTCAACAAAATGTTTTTTTTCAACACACTGATGCTCCTTTGAATGAAAAGCTTGTTTAGATTTTTTGGTGAAATCACATGAACCAAACTTTTCAATTATAATTGAAATGGTCCAATCAATTCATATTCAATATATGATTAAGTACTTCATCAAGTTTTGCAATTATTTGAATCATTTTTGGAATATATTTGCATTTTTAGTATATAGTGATAAAATTTAAATTCTCACAAATATACTCTTTAATCATTTCATATTAATCAAAAAATGTAGTTGCTTTGATAATTTCATTAATTTGACTATTGAACTATCTTATTTTGAGTATAATTTATGAATATGTCTTTTAATATTGGCTTGGTGGAAGTTGAAAGTTGCACAATTTTGAAAAATAACATTTGTGACAACATTTTTTGGCCACTATAGCGTGTTTTCACGCAATGTTGAAATTGTAAGATTTTTTTATATAATTTTATTTTTAATATATTATGGGATCATATGAATTGATTTGAAATTAACCCAATGAATAAAAAATTAACAAAAACACTCATTAAACATTGTAACTTTTATTTTTAAACAATAAAATGACTTGAAAATGGATTTAAATTTTTTTGAAAATGACATTTTTTACCAATTACAAATTTCTAACATAAACCTTAATAAAATAGTATGAAGAAATTTTTAAAATATTTTTTCAAGAATATTCCAAAAAGTTGTCATGAAAGCAATAAAAAAATAGACAGGTGTGGCTTGTGTTATCTTGTTTACACCCCTAAAATTTTCAACAAAAATTCTTCTTGTATTAAATAGGTGATTAATGTTTGTAAGGTGAGGGTTTGACCTTTTATAGAAATAAGAAAACTTTGATAAGAAGGTGACATGTTTCGCATCAATGTGAACATTATTTCTTCATCCTTCATTGGGTTTTTGGCTATGAACAATTGTTCGAAAAGACTTTTGAAATTGTGCATATGCTTTGTCACATTTTCATTCACCTTCATCTTCAATGTTGTTAATAATTCCATTAAATATATCTTTGTCACTTAATCATGTACTTCAAACAAACAAAAGAAGCTCATCCCATGTTTCCTTAGTTGTGTTACAAGAATTAATATGAAATACTTGGCTATTGTCTAAACAATTTGTAATAATTGTTAATGCATGTGTATCGTTTTGTTGAAATTTGTCTTTACTCCCCAGTTTGGTGGGAGGTAAATGATGTATTGTGCCACCAAGAGTGGTAGGAGGAGAAACAAGTTCAATTTTCAATCCCTCAACAATTTTTAATAAATTTTCAGATTTAAAAACTAGTTTTATATTATATTTCCAAACATGAAAACAAGTTCCATAAAATCTTGTGATGTTACATAAGTCAAAAACCTTGAATTGAGACATATATATACACACTTTATTCTTTAAGATTAAAAGATTCTTATGTCATTTTATCAAATGTTATGGCAAGATCTCATTTTCTTATCCCATATTTTCTTTTTTAATTTTGTTTTGTGATTTGAAAAATTTCACGTAACATAAATAGTTCCACAATGTTATGGATAACTTGTGATAATAATATACAAAACCTACAAGACATATTTGATGTGTGTATTGATTGAAGGTGTAAATTTCTTTTTTTTTA
>Ga0209208_10006065_pt1 | contig 16712 bp, 12 predicted proteins | sample S1TSphfallax_3_FD_187694 | JGI IMG/M metagenome (GOLD analysis project Ga0209208, IMG submission 187694) | Host-associated microbial communities from peat moss isolated from Minnesota, USA - S1T2_Fd - Sphagnum fallax MG (SPAdes) (version 2) | ecosystem: Host-associated > Plants > Peat moss >...
GAACGCTACTGCTGCAGCAGCAGCAGCAGCAACAACCGTATATTGTTTTGGTTGTCAAGTTCTGAATGAACTAAGTCTTGCAGTGTTCTTTTGGGATGAGCTTTTTCAAGTCTTTGGGTCGACAGTGCAGTCAGATCGAGTTGCAGGCTGCAGCTAGTCATGTCTGGCAAGAGAAACTGCAGATCGCGGCCCTGTCTTCTGCAACAGGGACTTGCAAGAACTAGAACTTTAGAAGCTGTAGAGTTTTGGTAGCTGGTCTAGAATAATTAGCTGCCCAGCTGAGCCGGATGGTGCAGCTACAGTCGAAAATCATACCAGCAGGCTGCACGATCGCGGATTGTGTGCTAATCTCGTACTGGGAGTGTAAAGATTGGAATTCATTCGAAGAAGATCTCTCCGGAAATTCCTGATCTGCATCATGGCTGAAGTAGCTGAAGTGCACATTTGGATCCATGTGGGTTTTTTCTCACAGATTTTAAGTTGTTGTTGCTGTTTTGTGGGTGAGCGCAGTGGTTCTATGGACCTCCCGAGCCGACATGGATACTACCAGCAACGTCCTACTACGATCCACCGGCACCCCCAGCTTTTCTACACGCCGGCACTACTAGTTTATATGAACCGGCGGCGCAGAATTACACGAGATCATCAATGCAGTATGTGAAGAAGCTCCAGGAAGCAGCAGCAGCTCCTGATCAACCAGCTGCTCGACCACTTCGCAGTACAGCAGCAGCAACAGCTTACGAGCAGCCGGATCAGCAGCAGCTGAGAAGAAGAATGTATAATCATGTGAAGGAATTAGGCGAAGAAGAGTCTGATGAGCTGAAGAAGAATCTGATGAGCGGGGGCTCCTCAACTAGTAACAACTACTACCATGTGTACCCCAAGGTTCAAACAGCCGCGGATGGACCTGTGCGCACTCACCAGGAGTCTCGAGCTCGAATGGTGGACAGCCAAGGATCTGAAGTTTCCCATGAGAAGCTTGTGTCCAAGGAGTTCAAAAAGAAAGAGTCCTCACCTGCAGCATTTCCTTTCAAGAATCTGGTAAACTACTATACTATTGTCAGCTTCTCCTTGACCTAGCTATAAGCTGATCTCGTTCAAGTCGAGAGTTGGTCAAGATCAGCAGCAAAACTGTTTCTCTAACTCTCGGATTGTATGTTTTTCCTGCATAGCCCATCGAGTTGAAGGTGCCCATGTGTTGCGAGAAGTGCGCAAAGAAAGTCTACGACAGAATTCTCGACTTGCCAGGTACTACTCATAATTGCAGCATCTAGAATAATATTGGATTCTTAGCCGGTACACAACTCAGGGACGTCCTTGGCAAGCTTCAAGATGCTCCAACCTTAAATCAAGATTCGGAGCTTGCAGGATCATGTGGAAACACTCTAGAGCCCTTGATTCACCAGCTGCAAGCTTTGCCAACCGGAGTACTCTTTGTGGGGTAGAGACTAGAGACTACTAGAGTCCTAGCTGGTGGTTGTTTGTGTTTCCTGAAGCAAGCAGACATCAGCAATGAGCTCATCCTTGCAAGCTGGATCAAAGCTGTGTACTCTAACCTGCCAATTGTTGGAGCTGCTTCTTCTTCTTCACTTCTCCTCATTGGGTGATGCTGCATGCTTGCTGTACTGCAGGTGTGGAAGATGTAACAACAGATCAATACAATCAGAAGGTGATTGTGACAGGCAATGTGGATCCTTCTCGAGTTTTGAGCCGAGTGAAGCAAGTGAAGAAACACTCTGTGTTCTGGGATCAAAATGTGGAATACAGCCAAGTATACCTGAAAAAGCAAAAAGATAGAGAAATGGCCATGATCCAAGCAGGCAAGAAGCAGCAGCAGCAGGCCTCAGAGTCTTCTTCTTCTTCAGCAGCAAAGGGCAGCAGCAGCTCTCTTCAGAAGCTGGCTCTTGATGGTAAAGGAGGATCACCAAACACAACTAGTTCTTCTATGATCCACCAGCAGCTTCCTGAACATGAAACAAGCCATCAGACGAAGAAGCAATTATATCAGTCTAGCCATGATGAAGCTGATGGTAAGCTCATGCAGGGACCCAATGTGAAAGGCATGATGAATAATATTCTCGGCCCCAGGGCTGAGTCCAATCCTCAACGATCATCAAGGATGCAGTACCGTGAGGCACCAGCAAGGGAGGAGCAGGATATGAATCATACGCTGCCAGGACCAAATGTGCAAGTGAATATTCTTCCTCAATCTGGTGCCATCCAGAGGATGATGCCAGGGTTTGAATCTGAATCCAGGCTGCATACCCATCAGCAGCAGTATCCAAGTCCGGACCATCTTAAGGGCTACAGGCAGGAGCTTTACAATGCACAAGCAGCAGGACTACAGTGGCCAGATGATGATGAGGAGCATCATCATCATCATCATCATTATCAGCATCATAACAGACAGCCAGAGGAGCTGTTGTATGCACATTACAATCCTTATGTCAGGAATTAGGGTTTCTAAGATCATTGACCATTTTGTCAAGTTTTACATGGCTAGAAATCATTGCATACATGCCTTAAATTTTGTCAGCAACAATTGTCATATTGTTGCAATGCATTTGTTCCTGGAAACGAGCCAAGTTTGTAGCCAGCCAGGCTCATCCAGCTGCAAACTTGTCTCATAAAATTTTGTTCGTCACATAAAAGGACTTTTCCTTGTCATTTCTAGGATTGATTTCTTTAACAATTCTTTTTTATATCCCTAAATGTATCATGCCTCGAGCAAGTACTTACCACCATAAAGTTCTCCACCAACAATTTCTCCTGAGATTTATCTCCCATTGAATTTGAAATAAAAAAGATCTTGTACATTTTGTACAGAAAGAGTGCTCATGTCTGCATGCCATGCGAACTTTGCAATCTGTTGCTTGCTTTGCAGCATCAAAGTTTTTGGTTTCTCACTTGGGAAATTTGCAACTGGAACAGTCACCTGACATGATAGTTCTTTCTTGCACCTTAACACTTCCAGTTCCACATTTGATCTTGAATGTGAATTCATCTGGATCAGCCCTGTGATATACTACTTGATATACAACCATTTCAGTTGTGATTCCTTGCAGTTGTAAGGCTATAAGAAATGATGCTCCATGATGATTGTATTGGTATATTGCACATTGAGTGACCCAAACAACAGAAAATTTCGAAGTTGTTTGGAAAAATGGCTGGAACAGCATAACACATGGCTTGGCTGTAGGTATCGTGTTAGTTGGGTAGTTCCAGCTTACCATACCGAATGGAATACCTTGAAGTTTGGAATGGGTTTCTCCTATCAAGCAAACTTGGATATGGTGGGATGAAGCAAATATAAAGGATTGAGTCTTGTCTCATTGAGAGCACCACTTGGGTTAGAGGAGCAACATTGAAGTTTATGCTAGAGAAGGTGTTGATTCCCTGTTCATGATTCAAGTGTAGCAAAGATTACACACAAAAGGGGACAACTAACAAAAGAAAGTTTTGAGATTGTGATGTTTTAGTGAGTTTGTTGATCAACTTCAACCCACTATCAAAACCCCTCTTGTGTATATGGGTGAATTGGATCATGAAAATGTTGATGAGAATATTTCTAATATTTTTCACTTTGTTGCCAAATTGTTCAACTTTGCAAGATTTTCATTTCTTCAACATGGGATACTTGTAATGAGGAACTATAAATCAATATATCTCATTCCTCAAAAAGGTTGAAAACTACATTTATTCCACAACTTATTATTACAAGAGCTATAAATCCCATGAAACTTCATTAGAAGTCATTGGTTGCATTGCAATACATTCATTTCGTGGACAAAAAGAACCAACATTAATCTTGATACATTGGATGTAAACCCTAAAATTACATTGGATGTCTTGAATGCATCCCTAAAAGGTGAGTTTTCACAAGAGTCATTTACAAGCCTAGAAGTAAGAATTGTGGAAAAGTACTTTTTGTTATAGGTGAAGAAAAACGTTCACAAATCTAATAATGCAAGTAAACTAACTTTTTAGGCAAGAAACCTTATTGTTTGGTTGAGATAACCTTTTGTCACATAATTTGAAGTGGTTGCGCAACCCATGCTTTAGGTCTTGCTTTTAGATGTTGGATGTTTGAATTGGGTTCTTCAAGTTTTGAAATTGGAGTATAAGGGTTGTTTGATTCATCATTAGCCTAGTCATCGTCAATTGAAACATTTCTTTAAAAATTTCATAAAAGGGATGTGGCCAAGTGATGCTAGATATGGCATCAATAACATCATGCTTGAGGGTGGAAAAACAAGGAAATCTTAGTACAACAAATGATTGTTAGTTAGGAGTGGGAAGGACTAGGTTCTTCTCGATGATTCTCGATGAGAAGGAAAAACTAAAATACATAATCTGAAATGTTCATTTGTTTATAGGGTTTAGTCAAACATTAAATTCCACTTAACATAGAATTTATTCTTATACCTTACTTGATTCAACAATGCCAATCTTGGAAAGTAATGTGTGATCATTTGGACCTGCAATTAGTTGACATGATTAATGAAAGTGAAGGGGTTATTGTTAAGGGGAAAAAATAAAGTTGTTTCAAATTGTTAGCCTTTTAAACATGATCAAATGCATTGTAGTATATTTATTTTCATCTTGAATGAAAAAGGACACATTACATAGAAATCATATCAAACTTACAAGTGGATGGAAGACTAAGTTTTATCCTCATATATATTAATCTACCAAGTTAAGTTGAGAAACAATTAACATCCCAATACCATTAGTGAAAAAGTTAGAAAGGGGTTTTGTTTTTGCTTATCCATAAACATTTTTTGTGACAAAATAGATTTCAATACATGTTTGATGACATATTTTTTGGGCAGAAAATATTTAGTTGACAGAACTAACAACAAAAGTGTTTAATCAAGTTTTAGCATGTGAGTGATGAAATTGGAATGCTTTTGGAGAAGAAGAGGGTTAAATTAAAAGGCCTTTCCATATCCCGTGAAGAATGTGCACATAATCCTTGCACTATATAGCATATGAATCTCCAAGGACCTATCCTTGGACATTGGAGATGGGGGAACTTTTATTAGTTTTGAGACATTTTGGATCACACATGTTCTTTGAATCTATATTTAACATTGCAATCCTTGTATTCATTTTTTAAATGAATTATGGGTCACATGGTGGGAGTTTTAAAAAAATGTACATATGTTAGTAGAATTTCAAAAGCCTTTTGGGACTAATGCATTTGGGGTTCAAGAATCAAGATGCTTGCATGTAATTTTAATAACTTAGTTGTCACTCCATAATTTCCCTTTTAATGTTCAAGGACATTAATTGATTGGGGTTTTTAACTTCGCTACATTTCTCTATATCTTTAATCTCCACAAATTGTGGGCTAATTTTATAGAAAATTTAACTTTTGTCAATTCAAGTCATCTTCATAATAGTTCATAAGGTGTGTGCAATTCTTTTGAAAGATTTGGATTGGACATTGATTTTCATGTTGGAAAAACAAGTTTAAAGTATTTTGAGTGTTATTTGATCAATTGTGGTTTTGGTTTGTTTTTGGTGTAATGTTTGTTGCAATATTAGGGTGTGGTGAAACTTAAGCATTAGTCTCATTTTGTTATCAACACCCAAAATTTGCATTTTCATGAATAATATGTTGGAGATTCAATACGAAAAAAATCAAATTTTGTTCATCAAGTGCTATTGTGAACACAAATGAGATGATGAAGGCAATGTAGAAAGGGATGCTAATACAACATCAATGTGAACACAAATAGGTTTTTAAAGGTCAATGTGTCATTGACCATTTTTTGCATAGAGATAAGGAAAGTTGATCCATTGTTGTCTACTTTCCCAAATTGTCCATCATTGTAAGGGAATTCATGAAAGCGTGTTAGGGAACGGAGCTTTGTTTTGTTGTTTGTGTATAATGTAAGTCCTATCATTAATCTAAAAGGAGCTATTGATAATGGAGAATGGAGTTGTAGTTCTGAAATTGTTGATGGAGCTTTGTAAGGAGGATAAGTGGAGCTATGTGATTGAGGAAAAAAGGAGTGCAAAGGAATGAATTAAACAACAAAACGAAAAACAAAGTGATGAATTAAGTTTTTAAAATAGTTGTGTGTATGGGGTCGGATAGGAGGGTATGAACTTTTTGTTTCTTTTTGTTTAATTTTAGTTGTTGTTAAATTTTCTTTCACTACACCACTAGCAACTTAATGAAAATGAGCCATGTAATTTGTGTTTTCATATGAGGAGTTGGTGCTAAGATGTGATGACAAAACAAGGTGGTTAGAGCTATAGATGTTTGGGCATACAGAAGTTTAAAATTCTTGCATGTGTCATAGAAGAACTAAAGGTTCATACATACTTAGGTGGTTGATCCTAATAGTGTATGACACATGAAAAATCCTTTTTGGGGTATCCTCGAGTTGGAGTAAACTTTGTGGAACAAGTTAGATTCTAAATGATCTCTTATAAACAAAATTAGCTATTTAGATCTATGTGAATGTGGTTGCCCATACTTGTAGTGGTTTTGCATAAATTTTATGTTTTTTGTCCAACCAAGCATGGAATTTTGATGGAAGAGAAAGATGGAAGGGGGTTGGAACGGTGGGGAGATTGAATAATACAATTCTAGTGGGTGCATTGTATAATAGAAGGTGAGATTAGAATTTCAATAACCTAGTGAGCAATGAGAGATCTCATCTTGAGTTAAACTTCAAGAAAACAAAGTTTATCATTTTACTCAAGTAGAAACATAGGTAGAATTTGATGACAACATATGAGGACTATAGATTGTTGTAAAATGATGCATATGCTTAATTTAGGTTCTTGTGGGGATTTGATGTAGAGAATTCAAAACTTGTTCTATTTTGAGTTTAGTTGTAAGGTCAACGGATTTGGGTTTGTTGTTGGAATGCAATAAGTAGATTGTCCACTTGTGGTAGTTTTTAGCTATTGTTCTTTTGGTTACACTATTACTTGAATATCATGAACTTGAAACATTGATCGAGAACAAGTAGGTTAGTTTAAGTGTTGGGTGGGTATACACTTTTGAACATACCAGCTAGTCATGATGTTGAATCTTTTTTTATAAATTTCATACTAGCCTACTACTAGTGTTGGATCCTTTTTTTAAATTCCATACCACAAACAACTGGTATTGAATTTTTTAAAAGGTTTCATATCAGCCTAGTTTTGATGTTAAGGTCCAAGGCTGATTTTTGGCTTGTCCATGGCAGGTATATACTTGACATTGAGATTGCTATAGCGTTAGTATATTACCTCAAGTCCCTACAAGGCAGGTATTCATATGAGGTTGGTATGACCTCATGTCTGTACCAGGCAGCGACTTTTGGTACTAGGTTGGTATTACTTCGGCTCATACCAGGATGGTTGGTATATGAATTTCATTGCTGCACATAATATGATCTGAGTATTGTGAACTCCAATACTGCAATTCTTGGGCTGTTGTAATGTTGAATTCATGCTCATTTTAATTTTAGTGCAATTGATGTATTTTTTCTCATTTTTCGTTTCGAAATTTGAAATTTTTCTTCAAAAGGGTCCATTCTAACTTCTGGAAGTGCTAATATTATGCACTCAGAAAGGCAGATTCTGCAGCCAATTCCACATGCAACATTGGCACTATTGGTGCAATAAACAGCCTCATTCTGCAAAACAAAAACCCTGAAAATATAGCAATACAGGTCACCTTAAATACCTACCAAGAATGTGGCAATTGGGTAGTTGGGTAGGCCCACTATAAATGAAGTTAGAAAGTCAGAAGTAGGAAAATTTGCAAACAAATTTAGGTAGAAGGAGCTCTTCCTGCTCACAGGTATTTTTCAACACTAGCTTTAGGGTTTGATGCTCACCTGAGTATCCTTTGTCTTGAACTTGATCATGGAATGACTCAATAATTATATATTAATCTTATATGTCTCAACATCAACAACCCAGAGTTGCATAATATGGTTTGATCCTTTGGTAAATTGAGAGTTGATGGAGAGGTTCACCAATTTCTTTTGGGGTGCAAAATTTCACCAAAATGTGAAAAATTAAAATTAATAGGCAAAATTCTGTTGTTGCAATTTTCCCAGTTTCCTGAAACTAATCTCCAAATTTCAAAAAAACTTTTTTTTCAAAACAATCAAACATTATACATTATTGTACGTAGAGTGTCCTGGCAGGTATGGTATTGTGTTTCACAATATTATTATCCTATAATACAAGCAAGCCAAAGGCCAGCAACAAAAAACTGAGGGACCCATTATTAACTATAGCTTTTTTAGTGAGTAAAGTATTTCAAAAGAATTGGTTGGCTTTTTGCACAGTTAAAGGCTCAACTGCCTTTTCATCTCTCTTTTAGTACATTTCCTAATTGTAAATTATACAACATCAATCCTTTTTGATAAAAACTTGGATAATAAAATGACACATTATTGAGAGACAATTGAACCCCAAGTTTCTTCCTTTGTAACCAGGCTTCAATAGAATCTCCTCATGGACTTTAAGATGGATCATATTAATGATTAAGAAATGATTTTGAAAACCCACACAAAATGGAATGATGTTGCATCAATGCATGTCCATGAGGAAGAAATTATTGTTTACACATAGTGGAAAAACAAGAGAAAGAAGAGAGGATCATAGATCACAGGAAAAAAATTTACTAGATTCAAAGTATGGAATGAAAGAAGAAAGGATCATAGAGATCTATCACAGAAAGAAATTGCAATTTTTGAAGAATCAAAAAAATTCGAGAAACGCAATTTACCAGTGTGTACAAACCCATTCTTTTATGAGAAACTAACACAATGAATAACATAACCTAAATTTGATAAGCTGAATTTCTGGGTTTGTTAACTCACCCACACTAGTTTTGCAGCTTGCTTGACTGCTTGCTTGTTTTGAAGTCAATCTAGCACTTGGTTGGTTGCTTGCTTTGAAGCCAATCTAGCCCTTGCTTGCTTCCATGCTTTGAAGCCAATCTAGCACTTGCTTGATACCTCGAGCTTGGAGCTCCTTGAGAACAAGCTCTATTAGTGGGGGCTAAGATGCAAACTCAAGAATCAGATAACATAGAGGTTTGCAACAACAAATTCCAGTTTTTTTCTTTGTTTCCCTCTTTTTTTCTTCTTTTTGGGTTAAGTATGGTAGCACTCATAAATGCTGCTTGTATTCAATCCATAGTTTAGTGTTTGTAAAACAATTTTTTTTTAAAGTGGAAGAGTGGGTCATTAAATTACTAGTGTTTTCTCACAAACTGTTGCATCTGATGTGATGACTGATGTAAATTTGGTGCATGACATTTGGGTTTTGATAACACCCTGGTTGTTGTGGCCAGGTTGAGATCATTCTCGTTCATTCCTGTTTTCATGCTGATGTAATGTAGAGTAGTAGTAAATGGCAAGCACAAGAATAAGACTATCACCTGTTGTGATTGTACCTGGAACCGGAGGAAACCAGCTAGAAGCAAAATTGACAGAGGAGTACAAGGCAGCTGGTAGCAATATATTTGCTTGGTATTATTACCATTATTATTATTATTATTACAACAGAGTACTCAACAAGAAGGAGGACTCAGGCTACTTTAGGCTATGGCTGGATGTGCTCAGCTTGTTTCCTCCCTTCATGTCCTTCTTTTCGGAGTGTCGCTGCTTGGAATATGATGTGCAAATAAACCAGTATGGCAATCTCAAGGGTGTGGAGACAAGAGTACCTTCCTTTGGCGGCATTGATGGCATGGACTACTTGGATCCAACCTTCAAGTAAGGAAGGATTCCTATTCCTCCTCCTCCTCCTCCTCCTCCTCCTCCTCCTTCTGCTGCTGCTGCTTCTGATCTCTGATCTCTGATCCCAATATATGATCACAGTTGCCCAAAAACCATCTTGCAGGAAAAATATTAAGAACTCAAGATTCATGTATGTTGTGCAGCAAATTAATAGCTTTTTGAAACCTAAACCCTGCTGCAGCATGCATGCATGCAACATCCAGAAAATTATTTTCAGTTTTCAGTCTAAAATGTTTGAGCTTTTCTGAATATGGAACTCCTTGTGTTAAGTGAAGAATATATTGAATTACAGCTTTAGTTCTGGACCTCTTTGTGTTTGAAGAAAAGATTCAAGTTTGAGCTTTTCTCATGGAAGTTCTGATCTTGGGTTTGAAGAAAATAATCTTATGGTTTGAGGTTAAGTCTAGAACTATTCCAGTATTTTCACAGTGTACTAATCTCATGTGCAGCTGTGCTTCAAGGAGATCAACTGATCATCTTGTGTCCACAGAATCAAGTCTTGTCGTCAATTTGCGCAGAGCTTGCAGGTCTCATAGTTTTGAGTTTCTGCAAGCTTGTCTGATGATCATCATCAGATTCCAGTCCTCACTAGGGTTTGCTTACAAGCAAGCAAACATGCATGCATTCTTGATCATGGGTTTTCTTCTTCTTCCCTGCACATGCTGCAGGTCTGTGAGCCCATACATGATACATTTGGTGAATGCATTGACGAACAAAGGCTACGAAAGAGGAAGAACGTTATTTGGAGCTCCGTATGATTTCCGCTACGCACCGGGACCACATGCATCCGCAGTTGCACGGAACTACTTGACAGACCTCAAAGGTCTCATCGAACAAGCGTACACAGCAAACGACAACCAGCCAGTGGTACTGCTCTCGCACAGCATGGGAGCCTTATGGTCCTTATACTTCCTGAATAATCAGCAGATGGAATGGAGACAGAAATTCGTTGCCCATTTTGTCACCATTGCGGCACCGTGGGGTGGAACCGTGGAACAAATGATGACCTTCGCTTCAGGCAACTCTGTGGGCGTTCCGTTTGTGGATCCATTGGTGGTACGAAAGGAGCAACGAAGCTCTGAATCCAATCTCTGGTTGCTGCCGGTTTCTTGGGTGTTTGGTAAACACCGTCCTCTGGTGATCAGCTCTTCCGGCAGAAGCTATACCGCAGCAGATATGAAGGAGTTTCTGCACGACATCATAACTCCTGCTGGCTTTGCTGCTACTACTGCTGCTGCTGATCTACATCAAAGCTGCAATCATCTTGTAACTGCTTATGAATCCCGTGTTCCTCATCTCACAGAGAAAACGAGTCTTCAAGCTCCGCGAGTACCAGTTACTCTGATCTATGGACATGGTGTTCCCACAGCAGAGATGCTGAGCTATGAAGAAAAAAGCACCAGCAGCAGCAAATTAGGGTTTGATTGTGTGCCTAAGATTGTGCAAGGAGATGGAGATGGAACTGTGAATCTCTGCAGCTTAACAGCCGTGATCCAGGAATGGGGAAGCACACCAGGCCAAATTCTGGAGGTGATTGCATTGTCCAACAAATCTCACCGAAATATCTTGCTTGACAAAGAGTCGATTGAGGTGATTGTCAATGTAATCCTTGACACCACCAACACCACCACCACAACAACAACAACTCCACAACAGCAAGACCCAGTTCTCATGCAGTCTTGAATTTGATCAATGCTGCTGCACATTGTTACACTGAACTCTGTTTTGCTGAACCTGCATTTGAGAGCTTCAATGCACTCTTGATTGATTAAGGAAGTCTGGCTGATTAAGGAAGCACCCAATGCTGGGTAGAATTAATTAGGCCTTCAGCTCTAGTCTCTTGAATCACTTTTGGTGTCACAATTGTAATTTATTTTCTGGTTTAAAGTTGTACATTATTATGCAATGGTTTGAATTTGTATTTTCATGTCAAATTTTTATTATTATAATTTTTTTGGAGATCCAAGGAAAGTCAAGTATTATGCATTATCATGTGATTTTGTTTCTCAAGAATTAATCATTTATTTCATTAATTCCGAACTTTTGAAAAATCTATAAGTTACAAATGATCATTTAAAAATTGAAAATTTGAGAAAAAAACCCTTTAATTTGAAAGCCATCATATAATGCAACAATAGATATTAAGAATGTTTTGTCTCACGAGATGATCTAATAAATACATGTTTACAATATTTTGTTTTCAATTTTTATAAAATATTTTATCCTAACCACCAAGTTAGAATAATAAAAAAACTCATAATTTAATTCATAATTAATTAAATATATATTATTATGGGTAATTTAAGAACACACCATTGGAATATTTTTCTTATTATTGATCATGGAAAAAAAATGATTCATTTTTTATGTCATTTGAAATATATGTAATTAAATATTTGACCAAAAATTGCCAAATCTGCTAAGCTATCACACTAGTGTAGGCAAAAATGGGTGACAAACATGATGATGATCAAACCTTGCCAAACATTATAAAAAGAAAGCACCCAAAGAAAGGGAGAGACCAAAAAAAAACAAGGTGCAAGAACCAAGTCTAGTCCACAACATTGAAGAAAAAAAATCGTAATGCTTGAATAGAGTTATAAATAAAGTTAGAAATAGAAATTCTATGGAGCGATGAGGTGAGGCATCATGAACCCAAGAGGCACCCAAGGAGAATGTGGGTGTTTGAGAATTTTTAACATCTTGATGTTCTCAATGTATAACCAACCCCACTTCCCCCTAAATTCACAATGGTTCCTTCTCAATAAGTCAATGGAATATTAATAATATGTATTTGGAAAAGCTTGGGCAACTCGTATGTATTGGGAACAGCTTGGGCAATTCAGAACGAGTTGCCCAGACATTCCCAATACACATATGAAGGCTCTATTGACTTTATCTGGAAGTCATCCTATGATTTCTTTTCGTTGAAAAGTTGTTTTTGTTATTTCTTGTAGTGGGATCCTTTGGATGGAAGAATGAGCAAAGGTCCACTCAAAAGGTTGAGCAAAGGACTGAATGGTTCTGTTCTCGTAGTTAGTTGTCCATATATTGATGTTTTATGTCATGACATTAGGCATAGATTTTTGTCGCGTATCAATTTCCTGAGTACAAGTATTTCCTGTGTACAAGTGAAGCAAGAGATGTCTACCTCCTGTTGAGTAACTCAGACCAGTTGAAAATCAAAAGACAAAAAAGTTTAAATGGCTTGTCATTCCCTCTTTGAAAGGGAACAACAACCACCAAGCTCAATTCTCAAGGTTCAACACTGATACAACAAATGACATGTAAATCACATAATCCATGTCCCCATAGATGGTTCAAGCTTGTTGTGGTAGAAGTTCATACACGGCATCTTACTAGGACCCTACCAATCAAAAAGTAGTTTCTAGGGGCCACAATTTCAACTTGTTTTTAGCTTATAATCAAGATGTTTGATGAAATTTCTTCAAACTTGGGATCTTTTAACAATAGCTTCTACTTAAACGAAAGGGTTGAAAGCCCTCTTCAGAATGAATTAGAAAAAAGGTCCACTTATCAAATAATTGCCACAAGAAGATAATAATAATAATAGTAGTAGTAGTAGTAGTAAAGATTTGCATATTTTGTCCTCACAAGTGCAATTGTAATAAGTATTAAGGCTAAGCATGTCTTTTTTAACTTGAGAATTCAAAAAAAAAATTATACGCATCTATGTATTAAGGAAGGTAGTTTGTTTTTTTGGGTTTGCCATGTTGGCGTTCCCAAACCACATCACAAGGTCTTGCTTAAATTTTGAATCTACTATGGTAACCCAATAGAGAGGGTTGTTACTCATAATCCATACAAGGTCCAATTCCTGCACAAACTATAAAGGGTGAGCTCAATTTTTTTGTGCATTTTTCTCAATTAATGGCCCTCTTGAGAATTTACTATCTCGCATCTAAAATCAATTTGTAGGTACAATGTGCATTTGGTTTTTGGTTTAAAATGCTAAAGTAATTATTTTCAAACAATTTATGAATCACAATGTCGTGAAAAATTGCAAACTAATCATCATGTTTTCACACTTTACCAAGGTTTTTTTGTTCAAAATTTATAATGTAGCAAGCCTAGCAACCATCCACAAGAAGATTTAGCCAAATTTGGCTATATGCTAGATGTCAAAATAAAAATATTTTAAAACACTTTTATATTTCACCTATTCGTCAAAATCTCTTGTAGAAATATGGTCATTTTTAAAAAAACTCTGCAAGAGAATGTGGTTTCTCACACACAAAGTTTGGCTCATGAGATAATATGTGCCATCAACTAATGTCAAATTTGCCATTTAAATGTAATATATGTCACAATAAACACCATGTATCTTGTTATGAATGAAATCAGAAAGTTTACCTCACACATGTGTCACGAGCCCTAGCTTTTTGTGTGAGAAAAATCACATTCTCTTAAGTGGAAATCTAGAGAATTAGGGCCAATTTTTTTTACAAAAATCTGTTATATGTGTCCAAATCATCTTTATTAGGTCAACAAAATGCAAAAAAAATGAAATACAATGCATTCAATATGGATGAACAAATGAAACAGTCCTGAAATTGCACGAATCAAGGTATCGAAGTACTAGAGTTGTTTGTGAACACAAACTTGAGTCACTAGGTATAAAATGGCCTCTAGTCAGCCCACAGTGAACCAGCACCCACCACTGCACCATCCATTGGATGCCCGTTCTGACTCAGTTGTGGATGAAACTCAACTGAGTTACTACCTGGTTTCATCTTGGTAACCCATTCCATAAGAAGTAGGCCTAACAAATAGACAAGTAGGTAAAAAAATAGGGGACTACTAGGTAAGTAGATAGTTTATACATAGTAGGTAGGGACTTTTTTACTACCTACCTAGTTGGTAGGTAGTAAATGAAGCAATTGAGCTTACCAATTGGTTAGCTAGGGAACTGGAACCCAACAGAAAACTGTTTCCTGATCACATCTCATCCATCCTTGATGGTGCACTGGTGGGTGCTGGTTCAATGTGGCCCCTCCCTCTTGTCCCGATTCGTAGCATTGGAATTATGTGTTGAGAAAATTGATGAGAGTCAGATCAACAATGGGCCAAATTGGAAAATGTACTTTTGTTGTCCATAATCCATTACCCAAGAACTTGGATTTGATGTAGTGTCTATCTCTTGGTTAGGAAAATTTGGTTAATGATTCCAGGAATTGAAGGTTTGGTTTGCAGTTTGTACATCTGAAACCAAGACAATATTCAAAATCATGCAGAACAAAGTTGAAAGCATGACTTGACAATTATAAATTGTTCGATCACCATGATATTTATGTCCCAAATCAATAAGCCCATGATTGAAGAAGACATTTGATTGTGCAATGTGCTTGCTAAACACACGTATACGAGTCGTGAATCTGATATTGCATGACCCACATTGTAGCATTCTTGGCACAACCAAACATTATTTCCATAGCTCGTCAAATTAACCCAGCCTTTGATATCAATATGTAATTGACCAGGTGCTAACCAGTGTTGTGCAGGTATATCATTTAGCTGGATATATTCATCAAGTACATGTAATGTCTATTTTTTATCTTAATCTTATTTTTCAAAATCAATGTACCCTAATCAAATGGATACCTAAGGATATATAATTTTGAAAAAATATATTCATTTCATAATTTTGGATATAATTTTTTAAATACTCATATTCAAGCTTGAGTATGTTCTCAAACCTGAGTAAATCTTATGAAGGTAACTTTCATCTAAACCTTAAAATCAATGCCACTATCTCACTTCAACCCTAAAATTGCCACTATTATTCACATAAACCCCAAAACTACCACTATGGCTTGACTAAACCCTAACATTTTAAAGCGATTAAGGCTTTTTTATGAAGAGAAATTTTTTAATATAATATTTTAATATAATTTTACTTTTTAATTTGACTTCACATGTGTGCATTGTCCCGTTTGATTAAGGCTTGTGATAGTTGTTAAAATAAATTTCAAAGTGTGAAAAGAAAATTATTTTTAATAAGTAAGATTATGCTTTTTTTTACCCTTAACCCGGGTATATGATAGGGGTTACCCAGACCTTACCTTAATGAAACAAACAAAAAAACATAATATACATTTATTCTTGGGTAAATAAATTAATATTTTGCATATACCTTTTCTTCAAGATATATGAAAAAATATATACTTACAAAACACTAGCATTAACATAATTGATTCATTTTGTATTAACTTTATATATTAAATCCTTGCTTGCAATACATCTAAATAAAGCTTAATTGTTTGAATGAGTGCCTTTGTTGTAAAGGGATAAGCATTATCTTGGATATTTTATTACTAAACTAGTGGATTGATCATGTGTGTGGGGAAAATAGAAAAAAATTATGTGCAATCAAACAAAACCTAAGGCATTGATTTTACTTCTTGTTGTTGTTATGATTCAACAAAGGTTTGTTGTTGTTTCACATGTTGCACTAAGCATGTAATACATCATATTCGTATGTGAATTCAATTGTCTCATATTTTGAGTCTTCCTATAAATTGTTTATCACCATCACATCCACTAACCAATTCTCAGCTATAAAAATTCCATAGTTTATTTGACCTAAGCCAACTGGCAGAAACTCATTTGCTATGTAATCCCATTTGTTGAAGAAATGCAACCTCCAAGCTACACATGCCCAATAAAGTTGTTAATGCCCAAAATTAAATGCAAAAAATGATATTATTTCTTTTGTTTTAAATAAAGATGCAAATATAATGAAATGAACCCAAATACAATTAACATAAACATGAATAGTAGAGTGCATTCACGGTTGGGGTATTACAAAAGGAACCATGACACCCTTTTGTTTTGTGTCCTGAGTTTTAAAGTAAGGACCTAGTAAAATAAGTGTTCTAAGATGTTAAACAGTGAAAGCGGAATATGTATATTTAAATTTCAATC
>Ga0209208_10006066_pt1 | contig 16711 bp, 13 predicted proteins | sample S1TSphfallax_3_FD_187694 | JGI IMG/M metagenome (GOLD analysis project Ga0209208, IMG submission 187694) | Host-associated microbial communities from peat moss isolated from Minnesota, USA - S1T2_Fd - Sphagnum fallax MG (SPAdes) (version 2) | ecosystem: Host-associated > Plants > Peat moss >...
TTATAAAACCTAGTTATTCAAAAATTGTGTGTTGAACTCACCCATGTATTTTGATATTCATTTTGATCATATTTATGACTATTATCTATATATATATATATTGGAATCATCCAACCATAATCAATAAAAGAAATTCTTTTAAATTAGATTCATTTTTTAAATATTATATTTTCAGAATTTTAAAGATTTAAAAAAAGATGTAAAGTAAATTAAAAACCGACCTTACAAGTTAAGACATTCCTCCTTTTCATGGCAATATTTGTGACAAATAAAATATTGTTTGGAGAGAAATCACCAAAATCAAAACTTTTTTTGACAACATTGGGTTCCCTAAGAGCTCACAAGTTAAGCCCACTTTGATCAGAATAGCATTGGGATGGGTGACTTTCCAAGGTATTAAAAAATCAAATCAGCAGTTACTAATGTAGAAAGCAGTGTGGGCCGGTTCTTTGATTTGGATCATAACCCCCGGTTCTGATTATTTGCAAAGAATTGCCATGTTTGGGGAGGGGGGGATAAAATAACCCCTTCCGAACCTCCAATAACCATCGGGTTTCATGAAAGAACCGGTAAAGAACCAGTCCTTGTACATACAGGCAAATTTGAGAACCGGAGTTACATGTCAGAATGGGGTTATTTGATTTCTGATAACCGGGATTGTATATTCATTTCTCCCAAAAAAATCGAGAACCATGGTTACATATCAGAATGAGGCAGTTGATGTCTGATAACCGTGACTGTGGGTCAGAACCGGGTATTTTAACTGTTTGTGGTTAGCCCTACGGACCCGCCATGATACCCGCCGGTGGTTTTGGGTGCGATTTCTAATAACCGCCCCCACACTGGTAAAATTTTAAAAACAAACAAGAAAAAATTCACTTTCGGGCGGCAAAAGTTACTTCTACTCAAAAAGAGTAAGTAATAAAAAAGTAAAGTTAACAAGCGTTAATTTTGATGAAAGCTTTTCTATCGCGATTCGCACGGACACGCGAACAACGTTCTCACATCTCGTTCCCATCAAACCTAATTTCCGTAACCAAACGTTCCAGGTTCCATCTCGTTTGAGATAGCGTTCCCAGAGAAAGCTCCCGCACCAATCAGCGTTTCGACGAACAGTGTTCCCGTAGTAGCTCCCGCGCTAATGAGCGTTTCGAAGAGAGCGTTCCCAGAGATTAGGGTTTGACGCCCACTGTTTCTCCACCTCCCGCTTGCATTTTCAAGTACTTTGCGTGTTGCCTGCGGAGCTATCTCGTCTCACTCTTCCTCTATCTTTACCGCCATTGCAGTAACTCGTCTTCTCTCCGAGCTTTTTTCTCGTTACAAGCAGCCTCGCAAGGGTGTTTTTTTTTCGTTCCCTTATCTTCCTCAGGTTGTTAGTAGTTTATCCATCCCCCGTCTTTAACTCGGGGTTTCCGTCATTTAAGCGTGGGATAAGAGAGAAGAGGAGAGGAGAGGAAAGGCAAGGAGAGGACGGGAGGCGAACGGGGAAAAAAATGAACATCAACGCTAGGGTTGGAGCAGCGGCAGGGGGAGGTGTAAAGATACCTCCTAGTGCGATGGAGGTAGTGCGGAGCTTGAAAGAGATAGTGGAGAACAGCGACGATGAGATTTATGCAATGCTCAAGGAATGTAACATGGACTTGAATGAGACTGCGCAGCGGCTCCTTAACCAAGGTATCATCATTATCATTATTATCCTTATCATCATCGCTTACCGGTTCTCCTTCTTCACCAACCACGCTTCGTGATGCTCTCCCTTTGTGCAGCAGCATGCCTTACCTCCTCGTTTGTCAAAGTTACGTCGTTTCCTGGCATTCGCTTTCTCATATACACATGTCGCCAACAGCTTCACATTATCAGTATGCTTTCTGTGTTCAGTGCCGATTCTCTGACGGCGTCATAAGGTCGCTTCTTTTTCTGTCTGTTCCTGACACATTGTTTACAGCGAGATTAGAGATGTCTGTCTCTTACCGGAATTTATGGAAGCATCTCTTCTGGTTGTACGTTGCCACGGATGGATATTTTAGTTTAGTTTCTCTCTGCTCATTGAAGCTCTAATGAACGATACAGGTTTCTTCACTAAAATGGATTTTGTTATATGTATTTTTAGAAATTTGGCTTGCTTGCTATAGTAACAGCCAGTTGCCCCTGAGGCATGTATGGCCAGTGCCATCTGTGATGATCTTAATGAATTTCATTTGTGGCCATTCTGATCACATGTCAAGTTTTCAGGTGACTATGTCAACATTCTTCCTCTCTGTGATGGTGAAAATTAGAACTTTGTGGCATTTTTTGAAATGGGTCATTAGGGTTTATAGAGCTGTGAGCAGCCTCTATACTGCTGTAGCTATTTTTTTTTTCAAAGTTTTTGCTGATTATGTATAGTAGGTTTTTTGCAAGGCTCCATTGCAGCAGTCAATGGAGCTGCATTGTTCTTTGCCTGGACTGAAGCTTTTCATTTTTTTGTCTTTTGTATCATTTTGTCATTCATTTGCCTATCAGAAGCTACTTTTTTTGTTTTTCTGTAAGGTGCTGACTAGCCTTAGCTTTGGCCTTGATGGTGCAGCCAACTTCCATGAAGTAAAGAGGAGGCGAGACAGGAAGAAAGAGGTGAGGTTCACCTTTTGCACTATCTTATGGTTCACAGACACTCACCTGCTGATTGTAGTGATGCTGATTCTTTTCCACCTATTGGAGGTGGTGATGTAGGGTGGGGCAAACAAGGAGTCAGCAGACTTGAGGACAAGACCTGGCAGTGTTGGAAGTAACCCTACCCGAGGTGGACGAGGTGGAGGTGGGAGAGGACACTCTGTTGCTCGACTTTCTTCACAGGGTATGCACTCCGCAGGTGTAATTCTATCTCTTTTTTCACTTGATTGTGAACTGCAATCAAGAACCCCACAGAAACTTTAGCTCAAGATGTGCTGCTTTGACCCAGTAGCATCTCACTTATGAAGATATGAAGCTCTGTCTCATGTTGCTCCTTTGCAGAAATGTGCAATCAAATTTCTATGTCTCTGTTGTAATGTAAGGTTCCAATGTTAACTGAGATTCCGTGTCTTCTCCTTGCTCCTTTTGTATTCTGTTTCTGTCTTTTATTCAATAATTCTTGGGTCTGTTGTATTTTAAATGCCAGGGGCCAAATAGGTATTTGGAGTTTTGCATACTTAAGAATTGTTCTAGATCAAATGATTCTTGAAAGCCATCACCATGTTGGAACATGTGGTACTTGTACCATACCAAATCATGAACAGAACTGCAACTGTACAGGGAGTCCCTGTAAAGAAGTCTCATGCCCTGGTCAAGTGCTTGAAAACTTGTCTTGGGGTTTATGGCAGCTGAGAACATGCAGTGGATTGTGGTGGTATTTACTTGTGTGGTTAGAGTACTCAAGTGGGCGGGGCAAGCAATTTCCATCAAGAGAGAATGGCATCCATCCCAGCTCGTGGAGCTCCAGTGCAGTTTCAACCCCAAATTTGTCCACTCTGCCACACAGGCAAATGCAGCCCATGGCTTCAGGGCCAATGTGAGTATCATGAACCAAGATTGCTGTAACAGCTTCTAGACTCTCTGCTGTGATTTTAGTAGTCATAAATCACACTTTTTTGCTTAGTATCTCTTCTCACTCTGATGAACTGCTTTTGCACCAGTAGCTTTGCAGCAGACACAAGTTAATCTTCAAGCCACTCATACTTTACACTTAATGTGAGAGTATGACAATCAAAGACCTGAGTACAGTATTGGTCTGGCAATGTGACTGAATGGTTTTTCTTCTGTATAACTTCCCAGTTTGTCCTCTCCCACTATACACCAATTAAAAAATTTCTGCTTAAAACCTTCTGGGCATGTGCCTGGTGTTGTAAAGATGCTTATTGTTTGGAGTTTTGGAAGCAGCAGTACTGCATCAACTCCAGCACAGACACTGCCATCAGCAGCTGCAAAGTCAGGGAGCACTCTGAGTGGAAGTTCAATTGACACATTCTCACCTCCTGTCCTACAAGGGGCATGGGGATCAGGGCATGGAACTGTGGCAGATATTTTAAGATCAAGTGGAATCCCAACTAGTCAACCCACACCGTCCCATGCTTCTCTTGCTCCTGCTGTGAGCCAACCTTACTTACCAGATGCTCACCTTGAACCTTCATCAGAGCAGTCTGATTTCCATTCTTCTTCAGCTGATCCAGTTCTTCCACAATTGTTGGCTTCTCAAACCCTTGGAGCACAAGATGCAATCAAACGAGATGTAGGAACAGTTGGAAACCAACGACCTGTTGGAGATCGCCCTTCAGGTTCTTTCTCTGTAGATGTGGGCCCTGGTGTGGCATCGCTCCAACCACAGGTTGCACCAGCAACTGGTATACCCAGTAGTCCAGAAACAGACCTGGAAGCACAGGTGATAAGACCCCCTTCTCCCTCCCACTCTGTTTCTCTACCTTCGACACAAGATCAGCCTGCTGAGGAAGCGGTTGCACTGGATGATGGAGTCTCCAATGAATCACAGTCCCAGCAGACTGGAGGGATTGGCAGTTCTGGACCAGGGCTTGGTGGAAGTCAGTTCAATGGCAGGCCTATGTATCCATCCCAGCAACAGCCTGTGGGTACCCAGAAAGGTATCCTCCCCTTTGATTTCTACAGGAATGTTTCCTTTTCAGACTTCACAAGCTTGGAGACTTTGGGTATGTGGCATCGGTTATTGAGTCAACTTCTCATTTGGGCAGATTACTCTTCTCGTTGATATGAGCTGGAAGTGTTGCTAGGTACAGTAGTTACTATTGAGTTTGACTTAATGTTGTTACTTGAATGAGGGCAGCACCTGGAGTTGGGATGGAATGGAATGTCAAAGCCTCAGTGCAGGATCATGGGGGATTGGCCATAGATGCACAGGTCCCTCCGACAACAATTGGAGAAATGGGCAAAATTGTAGATTCCCTTCAGTCTCTTAACATCCAGTATCAGCAGCCAGTTGTGATTCCGAACCATCTTCAGGTGCCTGAAGCAGATTGCACAAACTTGAGTTTTGGCAGTTTTGGTGCTGATTTCGGAACCATATTTTCCTCAAAGTTCCGTATTGATACTGCCGACAAGGGTCAAGTTGTGACCACAGAGGGTACTCCAGGAGTTGATGTCCCTGCGGAGCAGTCCATTCCTTCTAGGTGATCTACTTGATTCAGTTTTTGATGCTTTGCTTATGAACCTTTGTCATGCACACATCTGTAGCATCAAGACATGTGTTGTCTGTGACAGCCTTTCTGAGTTAGTTGAGGGCTGAAAGACTCAAGAGCATATATTAGGTTGCACTTCCCTCCAATGGTGCATCATGCCCATTACTGAAATGCCTGATATGGTTACAGTGTACCTCCACCAGTCACACCGGCTCAAAGTTATGGGCATCAAACAGAAACAGCATCTTTGGAGAACTTGGGTACCAGCAATGATGAGGTGGCTTCCCTTTCTGTGAAAGTGACCCAACCATTGGAGCTCCCAAAACCTGATCCTGTTGTACAGCAAGGTCCTCATTACCCATACCTGCCTCCTGCAGCCAATTATTCAGGATTTGGTTTAGTGCCTCAACTTTCTGGTGGCCAGTATGGATATGAAGCACTGGATTCTCAACCACCAGATCTTTCCCGGTTGCCAAGCTTGATGGTATGTTTCAGGCATTTCAGGATATAGTTTGCATAAAAAATTAGGAAGTGCTTCAGTTTGCTTGATCTAGGACATATCTCTGGAAATCACCACAATAGGAGGTAGCATTGTTGGTTAAAGAACTTCTATAATGAGGTTGGCAGTTGTGAAAACTGGAGACTGATGTCTTTTCAATTTCGTGGTAGTGATATTGTTTTGACCTCACATCTAAATCCATGACAATTTTCCATTTCTGATGCAGCAACCATACACAGATCCAACTTCAAGCTACTATACCCCTGCCTTTCGGACAGGGATAGATGGTGATGGCCGTTATCCTTCATATGTTGCATCGAACACTGCAAGCAAGTATAATGGAAATGTTGGCCTTATGACTGGCTCTAGTCTCCAATCATCTCAAGAGGTGAGCTCCTGCTCTTGGCTGGTATGTATGATATAAGTTCCACACTGAGGGACAGAGGAGGTGAGGTGGACATAATGTGGTAAGCATTGTGCGTGGGCATATGATGCAGTGGTTGCTGTTACAATATTCTGCTTAGTCTAATTACTGCATCTGTAATTATTAAATACAATCAAAACCATTCCTTGCTGTATAATGGTTTTTCTCTGTTCAATGTCAAGAAAGGAAAACTTAAACCCCCCCTCCTACATTCAGATCTTCTCACATATTGGAATCTGTTGTGATGTCCAGAGTGGGAAACACATGATGTCGGCATCAGGACCTGGTGGCATCCCTGCATCTCAACCAGGCAATAGTGCACAAACAGTTCCAAGCCTCCCTCAACAGCCACTGCCAATGCATCCTTATGCAGCACAACCACCTCTAGGTCATTTTGGAAATTATTTAGGCTATCAGTATGTGCCTCCCAATTACCCTTACATGCACACTGCATATCAGCATAACTATGGCCCAAGTAACAATGCCTATGCCCAGGCCCCCACAGCCTCCTCGTACCCATCTGCTGCTGTGTCAGCATATCCAGCAGGGAGCTCTGCACCTGTCAAGTATCCAGTGCCACAGTACAAGCCAGGTGTGGCTACTGGGAATGCTCCTCATTCTGCATCTGCTGTCAGTTATGAAGGCTATACTACACCTTCAGGATATGGCAGCAATCCTGTGGGCACTGCTAGCAATACCTCTGGCTATGATGATGTTGCTGTATCTCATTACAAAGACAACTCACTGTACATCCCCAATCAGCAGGCAAGCATTTTGATATCAGCACTTCAAATTTTCAATGGACCCTAAAGAGTTATCTGCAATTCTTCATTCAGCTGGCCATTTTTATCTGAATCCTCTTTTAATAAAAGTTAATAGGACTTGTAACTGTAATCATAGATTATTGTGCCTAATCTTTCTTGAACAAGTTTACAAAACACTGGCTGAATGTTTTTGTGGGGTGTTTGGTATGCAGACAGGAGAGAGTTCAGCAGTATGGATGCAGAGTCAACAGTTACCACGGGACACAGGCCCCTCAGCTGGCATGCAAACAAGCTCATACTACAATCTTGTAGGCCAGGGCCAGCACAGTGCATACGTGCACTCTCAATCAGCCCACACTCATGGACACCCAGGATCTGGATATGGAAATCCCTACCACCCATCACAGTCTGTTGCTGCACCCAATACTCATCAAATGCTGCAGCAGCCTCAGACCTTAGGCAGTAGTGGTGCTGGCAGCATACAAGGCGGGGCCTATCAGCAAGCACAACGTTCCCAACAAACATGGACAAACAACTACTAACTGCATCAATGCAGTTCTCGAGTAATGCCAACATACTTGAATACATTGATGTCATTGCTAGATGAGGATTTTGCAGCACAGCCAAAAGATGTCACACATGGGCTTGCTGTAGTTGGGTGTGTAGAAATAGTTGAGGCCATGGGAAATGCCTATGAAGAGTGTACATACCAGTTTGACAAGAACATTAGGATCTTGACAGCATATACAACTGTGGGTTTTTTTCTTGACACAGGTGTTTGATGAATAACAACAGGGAGTGTGGCACAAGCTCCTTAGCCTACCAGTGTGTAGTGTTGTGCTCATGTACGTGTCCTATCATTTGTTTTGACCGTTCCTGGATGCCTGTATTTGATAATTTAAAGTGCAGCTCTTTCCTTGGCTTTCATGATTGTAGGATTTTTAAAAAAATTGTTTGACAGACATCTCTTTAGCCATTTTTTACAGTATAGGGCTGCTGTTACAGCTACCTGCATGGATAGAGGAGCAGTTAACAGATGAAGGTACTTTTTAGTATAATGGAGGGATAGCATTGTTAGGCAGCCTGCAGGTGAGAAGTATTAGTGTTGATGTGGAGAATTGAATTGTAATGGTGGGTGTGCTCTGCAGCATTGAAGTTCTCTGCCAATCTATGTGCATTCTTTCTCAGCATTTAAAGTGGTTTAGGGGGATAAGGGTGTAGAGACATGTTTAACTGTTGGAACTTGATAGAGATTTCAGTCTGGTTACTCGAGTCATTGTCATTCCGTCATGTTCTTCTGTCAGGAAGCATACAGAAAAATGCTGTTGAATTCATCTTGACATTTGAAGATATCTTTGGAACTCCTTTCAAATCCAACCTTAATGTATTGATATTCTTGATTTGTTTTTGTCTCACCCTCACCCTTGTGTCTGGACCCTAGTGTGAAGGTATGTAGAGGAGTTATTATTATTTCCAAGGTAGATTGTAGTCTCTTCAATAAGTGTAGAATGTTTGATGGACAGAGGAGTGGTTGAGCAGATGTAAGGTGGCCTTACAAAATTGGCTATCTGTGCAGGTTCCCTGAACAGTCAACCTGCGATTAGAGCTTGGGCTTATGTAGACTTTGCACGTGGCTTCTTTATCTGACTCCAAACTCCAGTGGACAAGGTGGATGTTTCTCACCCAGATCTTGTTGGAAAGGGTGTTTTATTTTCTAATCTTTTTGAATTGGGTTGCAAGCAAAATTCTCAATGATGCTCTCCAGCCAGCTGCTCCTTACAGTCTGTAATTGGCCCACTAGGTTCATTACTTTCTATGAAATTGCAAGCAATCCTTCCTACTTCAGTATCTGCCAATCAATCTCCATTTTCTGGTCCTTCACAACTATATTTTGCTACTTCCAACTTGCAAAATTTGCAGTTTCCAACCAGATGTGTTCTTCATAATGGGTCAGGCTAAAACTGGTGCAAGTTGCAAGTCCCCAGTTTCCAACCTTATGTATTGCTCACACAATGGGTCAGGTGAGAACTGGTGCAAGTTGCTAAGTTCCCAGTTTTCAGCTTTTCCTAGTCCTAGTTTAAATTTGTTAAGCTATTCAATGAAGGTAGAAACTATTGAGGTAAAATAGTTTGATTTGGGACCCCAGTTTAGCAAGGAAAAAGTCAATGATATGACGCATGAATGAGTTGAGAACCGGCAGAATCAAAAGATAAGGAAGAGAAAAGTATTGGGATGGACAAGTGTATAACTTTGTGAGATTGAATTGCCAATGGTGGATCATGTTGTGAATGGTTGGATAAGAAGGTTTATTCACAAAGTGACTATGTGAATAAATCCCTGAAGTTCAATTGAGATGGGAAAAAGTGCATATGTCACATTTTGGTTTGGGTTTAGGGTCATATGCAGTTTGTCCCCATCTCAATTGAACTTCAGGGGTTAGATGGGCCAAAAGAGGGTGCAGCGGTGAAGGGTTGCACATCATAAATGCCACCTCCTTTGAAATAGTTTTTGTATAACTACAACCTTTCAATTGGTCACACCGTTTTTGATATGGTCCTTCGCTTTAGGTGTCTTAACTTTGATCTTTCTATAGGGTTTGGTTTATCCTTCTTTGAAATTGAGATTAGGATGTAACCTCAGGAAATGCAAGTTGATGTTTTTTAAGAAAAACTGAAACTTGTATTGGTGTGATTAGAGAGTTGGATTTGCTAACAAACAACGTTTAAAGTTGAGCTTAAGCTGTTGGCTCTATTGGCAGAACCAACAACTACAATACTCGTATTTGAATTGTGGAACTATGGATTACAAATTCCAAAAGCGTAAAGCACTAGTCAATTTGTTCCTGAATCGTTTTGGGTCCCTTGCCAGTTGAAATCTTCCACTGTTTTTCTTCTGTAACTTCTGAAATTCAGAATGCCCAGTTATAGGCTGGCCAGGCCCTCCAAATTTCGGAAGCTACTTTTTCCTTTCTTTTCTTTTCAACTTCTTTTTCTTCTCATTTTTTTTCTTTTTTCTTTTACTGTACTTTTAATTGCTTTCTCTTCTTTTTTCCTTCGTGTCTTTTAATTACAGAGTTCAAATTTGCTAAAACAAACACGTAACCATACACAAAAGTTGAAGACCAAATTTCAAAATTCATTACAATTTTATTTTGCAAAAACATGAATCCAATGAATAAAAAATAACATTGTACTTTAAAATAGAAAATCAAACTAAATACTAAAAATGTGAATGTCATGCTGCAAAATGCAATGACATTAGAACAACAAAATGAAGTTTCCAAAAAAAATTGGGAATCCATGTCATATGCAACATTGTATGAATCTATGTCCAATGTATGCCAAATCAAAAATTCCAATGAATCTATAAACTATGAACCAATTGTGTATTAGTATGAATCTATGTCAATGTATATCAAATGAAAAACTCCAAATGAATTTGTAAACTATGAATCAAATGTGTATCAACTAAAAGAGTCTCCAAGTTTGAGCACAAAGTCAATGTGTAATCAAATGAAAAAGACAAGCTCAAAATTTGAAGCTCCAATTTGAATCACAAGATCCAATTTACAAAAATCAAGTTTGTTTACACAAATTATAACAAAACAAACACCCACATCTCATACATCAAATATCATCAACAAAAAACAAAATTACCTTCTATGTTTCATCTGTTACTAAACCAACAACATGCTTTGTATCAACAAACCAAATAGATTGTTATTGGGCAATTATGTAGATGGTTGAAAACATTCCTAAAAGTAGTGTTGACATTCAAGATCCCAATTGCTAATTGTCAATAACCTCTAAGCAATGTTTGTGCTTAAGAAGTTCCAAATCAAATAGTTGATTCCAAATATTATCATCACCCTCAACAAGTGATTTTCTTGTTTTTCCATCTTGCAAAATCTCTTGAGTATTGGCACATTAGGTCTCTCTAGATTAAGAACAATAGTAGAAGTTATTTATGCACTAAAAATAATAGGAACAACCGTAGGTCTCTTTAGAACAAGAACAACATCAACACCATCAAGTTTCTTTTGAGTAAAGACACCATCAACAAGAACATCTCTCTCATTAGCAAGGACAAGATCAATATGAGCAAGACCCACATTCATCATCTTCAACTGGAACAATCTACTCAAAAACCAAGCAAATAAAAAGTAGCAAAAAAGAAAAAAATCCCTTTAACAAACATAATCAACATGAATAATTCTTTCATGTACAAAAATGCCATCAATAGATGTTACTGATCTCTTTTACATAGTAACAACTGAATTAGTAGTTGAACCAAGTCAATATCATATGATCTCTCAAAAAAAATCAAAACCAAAAGGACAACAATCAAGAAAAGACAAATAATCACATATAATTGTCTTTTCAAAAACCTCCTTTTCTTCACTAAAAGTATCATCATACTGAAGGATATGATTGCCTTTCAATTCTTCGCTAATAATGCATTGTAGAGTTTTGTCTCTAAGGTGCTTGTCAATTTGATTGTCCTTACAAAAAAATTTAAACAAAATAGAGATTGAAATCCATAACAAAAAACAAAAGCTCCAAATGAAATGGAATAAGAAAAACGGTGAAAAACAAACTTCCCATATGATATTGGGTCTCTATGACCAATCACCTCCATGCCATATTCTCATGGCATGAGAACTTCTTCCATCTAAATAATGCCAACACCTCTTTCCATTTTATTTGACAATTTTTTATCTTTCAGTGCAAGAAAGTAAAAAATAAGATGTTCAACAATTAACCTCAACAAGTTGTGGCCAATTAGAGACAAAGTAAATCATACGTCTTGATTCTTCTTCCATTTAAGTTTGGGCATAGAAATAATGGGTGGGGGGCAAAACTACCACTAGGCCAAACAATAGGATGTTGTTGGGCAGATTCATTGTATGTTGCAATGACAATCCACAAGAAGATGATGTCAATCCACATGACATCTTGTGCCAAGTTTTGGAAACACCCTAACAATACCTCAAAACCAACCCAATAAGCAATTGCAACAAATGTTTTTCTCAAAGTCCACATTTTGGAGTTCAAAGCACCTTTTGATAAAGAAATTCGTCATGCAAAATTACCCAAACCTCAAATCCAAACCATTTGGAAACATTGGTTAATAAATTACATGTGCCAACATCTTTCATTCTTCTTGATTAGAAAGAACATTAGACTTTTTTATAATCTTCCCAAGACCAATATCAAAGGCCTATATTGCAACTTCATCGACTTCAAGCTTCACCTGATTGTACCTTGCATCAATAAAAATGTTGAAACCAATTGCTAGAATTACACCAATTTCAACAATTCGTTGATTTTGCCTTTGCCTAATCAACTTACCAGTACCTCTAATGAATGATTAAATGCTTCCATACAACAAAACACATTAGAAATACAAACAATAACAAAAGAACATAAGAAAATTGGAAGTTGCAAGATGAAACAACAACCAAATAAAATAAAATTTAAAAGAAGACAAAACAACAATATAAGGCAAAAGAATAGAAATATTCTTTTGGAAGGTAAATAATACCATTTTTTTTTGCAACTTGTAATACAAACAAATCCAATATATCATCAAGTTCCTTGATGGTTTTTGCATTTTTAGACAAATCTAATATAGATTTTTATATCATACCTCCAAAATTGCCTCCATTCATCAAATGCATTCTTGGCCCAAAGGTCAACATGTTTCTTGATTTTATGACCCCCCTTAATTACATTTTCTAGCTCTATTTCATCAATTTCAAGACATTGAACATTGAAACAAAATTCAATTGTAGGAGAATCACCATCAATAACAAGAAGTGCATCATCATAATTGGCTACAATAGTGGAAGAACTGAAATAAGGGGATGACTAGAACCATCATTTGGTCCAACATAGCAGTGAAATCCAAACAACTATAGGGGTATAAAAATCTACAAATAAATAAATATCTAAAACATTTGCTTCATGAAGATGAGCAAAAAGGAATTCAGAAGTTGCAAATAAATTTTTGATCCATCATCAAACTATAAAAATTCATTTGTACAACAATTAGTGGAAGGGGTGGATGTAGCAATAGCAAAGAATGGATGGTGTAACATGATTTAATCCACAAACTCAACATCAAAAATTTCATTCAATTCATGATTTTATAGTTGAAAAACAAAATCAATATTAACTTCATCAATAAAATCTTGAACATTTTCACTCCAAAGTTTCTTTGAAGTTAGTTGATCAATAGAAGACATTGAAAAAGAAAAAAACAACAACAACAACAAAAACAACCGAATAGGGTAAAGAAAATAATAATAATAATAATAAGAGATGGGACTTACAATGTAATGAAAAAGAGAAAAATGTCTACAAAACCATGGCGATGGAATTGAACAACACCATCACCATACAACAATTGAAGAAAAAGAAATGGCACTTGTAGATGGAAAAAAAAAAACACAAAAAAAAATCTTGCACACAAACAACAAAAAGTCATAAAATAAAAATGGAAAAGACAAAAAAAAAACAACTATAAAATTATCAAAAATAAAAAATCAAACATAAGAAAATAAGAGCTACAAAAGAGGGTTGCCATTTTGGTAGAAGAAAAAAGTCCTGAAGAAATGTGTTCATAGAAAGAATGCAATAACAATTAAGTAAGAAGAAAAATGACTTTAGAAGAATAAAAAAGAAATTGAAGAAAAACCTACACATCAAAAACAAGAATTGTAAAATACATACGATAAGAACAAGAAGAAAGAAAACTACAACAAAAATCAACAAACACAAAAAATCAAAGAAAAAGATACAAGTGTCCTAGGAGGGAGAGATCTATTTTGTGCTACAAATGTGCTACAATGAAAGAAAGAAAGTGATGTGCCATTGTTGGAGAATCGCACAATAAATGTGAGAAAGAAAGTGAAGATGATGCAAAGAAATAGTTGAATAATAAAGTTGATGAAGCAAAAACAAAACAATAGAAACATCCTCAGCGTTTGGCTGATGAAGCAAACACATCGTGGCAACACCCTCAAAGCACTTAAAAAACCGTGGAAAAAAAAAACTGACCACAGATTTCAACCAAGCATAAAGACATGATGCGCCAAATGAATGCAACAACACAAAGTAGAATGAAAAAAAACCATTGTTGAAGAGTCACAAGACAATTGGATAGAGAAAAATGAAGTTGATGAAACAAAAACACAACCGCAAGAGCATCCTAAGAGCATTCATAGAATGAAACAAAAACATCACAATAGAGCATCCTTAGAGCACCCAAGACAATTGCATGAATGAAAAAAAGTAGCTGAAACTTTCAATCAAGAAAAAAAAAGTTGAAAAGGGACACTTCATACACCCCGCATTTAAAAACCTCAAATCTAGACTAAACATCATAAGAAACTTGAAAGCTAAACTTAAACAATGAAAGAAAAAGGTGCTAGGGAAAGAAATCTAAAAGATGTAAAAAAAATTGACCTGTGGCTTTACACAGGAGAAGGGTGTAAGTGTCAACTTGTGAATCCTTCTCCTGTACAGAACCACTACTGTTTTCAGATAAGGAAACAATATTCTATTAGAAGATTTCTTAAAGTGATAAAAATGCACCAGTTTTGCTGTTGTTCTATCAATTTCCTAGGATTTAGTTGTAATCTGCAATCCCTGACCTTTTTCAACAGGAGATGCAAAAACATGAATTGCAAATCAAATTCAAACAATTCTTGATTTGACGAGAAAGATGATTCATGGCATTACAATTTAAAATTTTGGATGGCCAGAGGAGTGCTGCCAGTGGTAAGGGATTTTAGAGACACAATTAGAAAGGTTTGATAATCGTGGAAAAAAATTTCTTATTAAAAGAATGGTTGAAGAGATTGTTGAAATCTCCTGTTTCATGCAAACTATTGAAACTCTGGTGAAGCAATCTGAAGACAAAAACTGAACACTCTTGAAACAAGAGTGTGAGATAACTCCAAGTCTGCAGTCATGAGTAAAATGTTAACTACAGAGCTGAATGGTGTTGTATGGAAACTCAGTGGGCCATACAACACCTATTACTGGAACCACATAGTGCAACTGGCAAAATGGAGCTTTGCAATTTTTGTGATTGTAGTAGTATGTAGCCAAGAGGCACAAGGACCTAAACCTGCAAGATTTGGGAATGCCTGACCCAACAAAGGACATTTGCACTTTGAATCACAGGGCCTGCTCATTGTCTTCGAGGGCTTGCCATAAGTGTGTTGTTCTGATCAACATTTGATCTCACCCCAGAAAACAACTTTGCTGCTCAGTAATAATTGCTCAAAATTTGCAAAGATGCAAATCATAAATATAAACAAATTTGCAACACCCACCTGCATCTAAGCATCTGGTTCTTTATGTTCTAAGCATCTGAGGCAACAAATTTGCACAGCCAATCAGTCCCATCCTGCAAGGCAAGTACAGAATTGTTAGCAGGGCGAACACATCAGCACCAATTGATCACCCTCAAGAAAAAGAAAAATTACAGCTTGACATAGACATAGAACTCATTATAATTAAAACTGTTTCAGAATTTTTGGATACATGGTGAAAATCTGCAGTCTCTAACAAATCTCAGATAAATACCACACAAATGAATTTGGAGAATGTGTGTCAAATAGTACTGGGCCATACTTGCAAACAGCAAGGGTGCTCTTGAAGGCATGAAACCAGGAGAAGCCTTGAACTATGGCCTTAATGTTGCCAATCTTCCAATGTTCTGTGATCAATTAACTTGGAACATAAAGAACCAGACAAAGCGAGCCCCCAAAACCATGAAACTCACTAAAATCCACTCATGACAAAAATGCACAACAAACAGAAGAATGGCAAACCCATGACAAAAATCTCCTCACCAAAGCAGCCACAGATGATTCCAGACGCAGTTTTCCAACTCCCATGGGTGAACTGACTGCAATAACTTGGTCTTCAGCACATATTTTTCTCAAATGTGTTCTCGGATGTCTGACGAGAGCGTAGTACGAATAAGCAATAGCACACCTGAGGAATGGTGCACCATATCAATGCTGCCATATCTGACTGCATTGGAAGATGAATACAGGGTTTAGCCAAAAGAAAGACTACCCATTCACCAAAAAAAGCTTCATCAACATGCACAATTACAAGAATTGAATTTGCTGCCATTGAAATCCCCTTTGCCCTAACAGAACCACTAACCCATTGTCAACTGTCCATTGCCTCCATTAAGTTTGACATCACGCACCTGTGTAGCAGATTGGAACATCCAACATGCACCTATATACTTCACACAATTGGAAAGGATTTGTCTGCAAAGAGGGGACCTGCACCCAGAACCAACAACCAGCAATCACCATTAGATACTGAAGACAACCATCTGCATATTGGCAATTGCTAAAGACTTGACAAACTTACTGCCACCTCGAGATAAGAAAGCTGCAGCTAATGATTTGTTAGTGCACCATGACCACAACCAGTGCCTGGCTAACTTGAACTTCAACCAACCAATAACCTGTTTCTTGTGCTCCTTTGCTGTATGTGCAATGACATGTATTCCAGGTTCCTTCAGGTCAGAATCAAGACTCAGGACTCACCAGTATTACCATTGAGTTACATGAACTTCCCTGCACTGTTAGGAAATGGTACATGAGCACAGAGTTCTCTTCTTGTTCCTTCAAATTGATGCTGTCATGCATTTAATCTTTTGACCTTCTGTGCATACTTTGAATGTGAAGAACCCTGGAGGTAAAATGGCTTCTCAATACAGAATCAAAAAAATTCTCAGGCAGACACTATCTTACCCACCATTGAGTATGCTGGCTGGAAGCCTAAACTTGTTGTCTTGTTCCCCCGATTTGGAGGAGCAAGCATCC
>Ga0209208_10006067_pt1 | contig 16710 bp, 14 predicted proteins | sample S1TSphfallax_3_FD_187694 | JGI IMG/M metagenome (GOLD analysis project Ga0209208, IMG submission 187694) | Host-associated microbial communities from peat moss isolated from Minnesota, USA - S1T2_Fd - Sphagnum fallax MG (SPAdes) (version 2) | ecosystem: Host-associated > Plants > Peat moss >...
TGGAACTAAAAGGAAGGAAACTAGCCGTTAACCTCTTTTTCTTTTTCTTGAGTGATGAGTGATGATGATGGTTATAAAGAGAGGTAGGGGATATTGGCATATCATGAGAAGGTGAGGTAGTCGAAGGTGCGAGGCTACACCATGATGAAGAAACCATCTTTGCAAAGGGTGGTCAAGTCAACATTCGTTTTGATGAATGGGGGCAAGATCTTCAAGTGGTGGCAGTTATGGCAAAACAAGTGGGGGGGAACTCATTAGCATGGTGACTCGAGGGCGAATGGTGGAAGTCAAGAAAAGGTATTTAAATAGTTGCTAAAATGAAAAGCTAAGAATAAAGAAGATGATGAACCTACCTAGTTTTTGGGTGTGGGGCCCAAGAACAAGCAAGTGAAGGTCTACCCTCTTGTGAAGACAAAAGCTTCACAAGAAAATTAATGAACTAGGGGGGGGCGGGCTGTCCCATAGAATGAGGGTGTGAAAAGGCTGGTTTGAGGTGAAGCAAAAAACTTTAGAGGTGTATTTATTAGTAGAGATAAGAGTCATAATAATGGAAGGTAGTATAGAGGCCAAGTTAGATGTTAGTTAGAGCAAGGAGTGGAAGAAGTCGAATGTAAAAAAATACCTTATAACCTTTTTTTTTGAAGATGTGAGATTTGTTGTGCACTTGTTGGAATTCATGAGTAATGATGTTTGCATGAATATGCACCAGGTTAAGGTTGTAGTTGGTCAAATGCAGAAAGACACATAATGATAGACTTAAATAGGACAACTATCTATGATAAACAAAAGAAAGGAAATATAACTAAGAACCAAGGAAGGATGTTGTTATAAGAAATAGGGGTGTGAAGTTTAGGTAACATGTTGGGATTTATGAGTGATGATGTTTGCATGAGTATGCATAAATTAGGGTTGTAGTTGGGTAAGAAAAAATAAAAGGCAATAAAAATAAAGAGGACAACTATTTATAATAGACATGAGAAGGAAAGTATAACCAAGACAAAAAAATAAAAATGTTAGAAGGAATAAGGTTATGAAATCTAGGTAATTAGTTGTGACTCCTCCCTTTGATCATCCACAAGGGGTAAGGAGGAGTGGCCTAGGTTAAGGTGTCAAATAGGTGCTAAATTTACCTTTAACAATACCTTGCAATTCAACATTTTAGCATGTTGGGAAATTAAAAATAACTTTCAATGCATATTTTTTTGGGTAGTTTGTTAAATATGGAAATGTTTTTTTTAAATGGAAAGTTGAAGTGACATTTACGTAGGTTTGTCAAGTGCTATCAATGGTAAAAAAACGTTACTAATTATTAGTTTTGCAATGGAATGAAAAATAAAGATGTGTTTTTTAGTTCCCAACAAGGAAAGGGGTGTGTAAACTTGAAGATATGACTAAGACAAGCTCTTAAGTTGAGCTCATGGTCATGCTAAATTGCAAAAAACAAGAAAAAAAAAAGAATAATGTAATTTGGAACCAAAATGGTGCATGGACAAATCAGAAGCTAACATGGAATCACAAGATTCATCACAACCCAAACTTTTATGAGGTAAAATCAATCTTATAGTAGAATGTGATATTGAGTTTGAAGATGGAATGGAACATGAAGAATTTTGGGATGTCTATGAAGCACTTTGTGTGACTTTGTGATCAAAATATTGTGCATGAATCTTTCGTGGGAGTTTTATTGTTTTTTGTTTCCAATGTGTAGGTGTTTGTGCAACTTTTAGGTGCATGGTGATGATGTGCAATTAAAGACAAGATGATGAGATTGGTGTTTGTGTTGATGCTTGTTGTGGAACATAGTCTTGATGATTCCTTAGATGGGTTATGTTGGCATGGTGTTTACTAGATTAGATATGGCAGATGATATGCACGTTGCACATGTTTTTATCACATTTGCATATATGCTTAATGTCGTGTTTGAAAATGATGAAATGTGCAAGTTTCAAGGTTCTTGGTAAGAAATGCCTTGTGAAAGGGCAGTTTCTTTAAGTGAACTTTATGTTGCAAACCATTTTGAATGAAGTAGGAAGGGTTTATTTTAGTGGGCACAATGTTAATATTGAGCTTTATTTCTTCAATGCATTGTTATTTGTAAGTTTTTAGTTATTAAAGAGGAAGTTGAGAAAGAGTTGGCATCTATTGTTGGAAGAAATTTGCTATCAATTTGGGGGGTTTTTGGTAGTGGGATAAGCGTGTTGGAGTTGGGGGGTATTTTGTATGTTAGTGTTTGGTTCCAAAGTAAAATGATCAAATGTGCAAGTTTCCAAGAGTTGTTTCTTGACAAGGGTTAGGCATATGAGAGATGTTTTTCTGATGCTAGTTAATTGTTTTAGAGAGGTTCTGTAACAAGGCTGCACATATGAAAGATGTGTCATAATTTGTGATGAGAGTTGGGCAATACAAGAGAACTATTGGGTACATCATTTGTGGGTGTCAGACCTATCATTAGGTCAAAAGGAGATTAGTGCTAATAGCATAAGTGAAAATCAGCACCAAATTGTGGAGGTATTTATTCACTGCATCACTTGTGTGTCACATACCTTCCGGCTCGCCTCTCTCTCAATCCAATCAAATTGCCCATGATTCCCTTGGTGTGAAGTTTACTTGTCACTTATTAAAGGGCAAGGTCAACATTTGATGTGAGCTAAATCCAGAGAAACAAAAACTGCAACCCCTGAATGCCATCTCCCTTTGATAGAACAAACTAATTGTTAGAACTATAGATATCATATGACATGCTCTATTATATACCACATCTGCCTTGTATTCATCACAAAGATTGTAAAGGATAGATGACAGAGGTGCAGATACTCAAATATCACTTGTTTGCGACATCTTTGGCCCACCTGTAGATAATCCCCAACCTTTTCTATTTTCATCCTGACTAGATTAGAGACTAAATACCTACTCAAGGGATTTGAAGGGTTAGACCCATGTGCTCTTTAGTGAGCCCAATCCAATCACAGAGCTTACACTAATGACAAATCAGCCACCAACATGTAGTGAACACTTCATTTGGCATTAACTTCATAAGAAAAAGCCAAATTTAGCTATGACAACTATAAGAAAGATATTGTACAGTCAAAAAAAGAGCAGCTGAATCTGGTATACCCCAACACATGTAAGGGATGAAATCTTCCTATAATAGATAGCAGGCAAAGCCAATCACACAGCTTACACTAATCATAAATCAATCAGCAACTGTGTAGTGAGCCCTACATCTAGGGATAACTTCATAAAAAAAGCCAAATTTGGCTGACAACTAAAAGAAAGATATCATATAGACAAAGAACAGAGTAGCTAAATCTAGTGGACCCAACACATGTTAGGGTTGAAATCTTCCTATAATACATAGCAGACTATTATTAACAAAAAAGGCCATAACACATCATCAAGGAAAAACTAGAAAATTTTGAACCACCCCAAAAACTCAATAAATAGTACAAAGCGTATAGAGAATTACTAGATCACTTGCTTATCTAGTGAAGCTGGTTGCCAAAGCCATTACACTACTTGGAGTAGATGATCTAGATCAAATCGGCAAGCAGTTGCAGATTCAACTCACTACAAAAGTCAATATTTTCCCATGGTAATCAATCCAATAATGATCAACTTGTTAGTAAAGTGGTCATCCATACTTGTGGTAACCTTAGTTACAGTAGGGAAACTCTCAGGTCCCCTTCTAAGGATATGGAACAGGAATTGGGGTAACTATGTGGCCAACATTTCAATCTTTTCTTCCTCATCAAGCATCTCTCAATAACTAACAATATGTATTGCATGTTACAAGAAGTTGACTCATTGCAGAGAACTGCCCAGTCATTGCAAGTTCAAACCAGCGACAGTCAAAAGAAGAAATGTTCTATGCAGTTCCCAAAAATGAACTCATGGTTCACAGTAACACCTGGTGAACATTCCTCAGAATTGTGGGACCCAATGAAAACAATGCTAAATCATAGTCAGGAAGAGCCAAGCCATCAAACTGTCCACATTTTGTCACTGTAAAGCTCATTCTCCTTTTACCAAGTAGTATTACAAATACAGCCTTCCCAATACACTTGGCTGCCCAGGATAAATGGTTACATGCAGAGTACTAGAGAAGGGGCTGTCAAGGGCCAGTTCTGCCAGGTGAGAACTCACCCAGCATATGTGCAGCAAGGACAGCAGAACTGGCCATTGACAAGCTGCTCTCCAGTGTTAAAAGCCAAGGAAACATCAGGGAACCTGTTCAAAATTGACACTTCCCACTTGTGACTCCCAATCAGCCCACAAATGCATTTCTAGGTTATGTGAAGAAAGGGTAGAATTTTTTAGTGTTTGTTGTGAGGTTGCCTTACCATCAGCAAATTTTTCATCTCAAGAGAGGATGGCAGCTTAGACTTAAACCTTGCATGTAAGGTGCCTCCTCTCCTCTCAAATAAAATCACAGCTGTCCACTTCAAAAGCAAAATGCTACCAGTCCCTTATGCCAGATAAGGAACCTCAAATGGGTCATTCTGGGAATTCTGGCCACACGAGACAGGTGGGGCCATCATTTCTCAGGGGGGCCTGTTCTCAGTCCTTACCCTAAACATGTGATGCAGAAAATCAAAGCAGCAAAAGCTCACTGCAGAAATATGGAGGGTGGGAGATGGATTCCTACTTTTCTGCAGTCAGGCGTTACGTATGGCATGAAGTGAATGTAGAAAAACTAAGTGGGGTCACATGACAACAAGACAACAATGCACACACAAAAAGTATGAAGAAACTGCACAGGGAACTGTTGTACTGCTTATGAGCCTTTCATCACACAAGCAAAATGTGTCTCCTGTTTACACAGTTTGACATAAGCATATGGTTACTTTTCATTGCCATCAAAAGTAGCCAGGTTCCAAGGAAGGATCACCTGTCTACTTTTTCTTTTTCCCCCACCCTGGTAAAAACTTTGAAGAGCTGCTTGCTGCTCTAGAGAGCACTCAAGATATCTTCTCCACCAGACAGCTTAAACTCTCCACCCTGCTCCACATTCGCTATCTTGACTATCAAATCGTCGATGAGGAGTGCATACCTTTTGGAACGGATGCCCATGCCATTACCAGACAGATCAAGTTCCAGCCCAAGTGCCTTAGTGTACTCTGCAGATCCATCAGCCAGAAACTTGAGGTCTTTCTTGTCGCTGTAAGATTTCTCCCATTGGCTCACAACGAAGGGGTCGTTCACTGCATAAAAGGTGAAGGCATCATAATATGTGTGACAAATCCAGACTAGGTATGTTGCACACAGGTGATGGCATCATACCATGTGTGACGCATCAAGATAGGTATGTTGCAAAGGCATCATACCATGTGTGACAAATCCAGACTATGCCGTGATGAGTCCACCAAGAGAACAAAACAAATGAGGATAGATGAGCTAAGCAGTAGTAACCTTCTAGTGCCTTGGATCCTCCTCAGGCCGAAAAACCTTGTTCATGTCTCAGATCCCTTTCAAAGAAAAATTCCAAGGCAGGAGAGTAAGGATATCAAACCTGTAACGACAAGAATCTCGTCCACACCCTTGGCCTTGATGGCTTCAGCATTATCCAAGAAACTAGGGATGTGCTTCAAGCTGAACAGTTTCCCACATACCACAGCAGTTTGTTAGGCAGTTTCTGGGGTCTACATCACCGAAGACTCTGCACCTTAACTGTAACTTACAGAGCATGAAGGACTAATAATCGGTATCAAGCATAAAACATCAAAACTGCCTGAAAATGATTCCACAAGGAACATACCATGACACGGTGCATTCACATGAGCAGCAAACAAACTACACATACTCTGAACGACGCAAAACAAGGTCGAGAACCTCCAATTCCCAATCTGCTGTGCAGATCTTTAAGGAAATGAACACAGACATAGCAACGTTGATCGTTTGATCAAGAAAAGAGTATCGACATCTCCATTACTTCATAAGCAACGAACAACGAACATCTTCCAATAGCAATCTCAGCTCCTCAGACTAACACGGCAATGGTCATCTCACAAACAAAAGAAAGAAGAAAATTCACAAACAAACAAGATAAAAAACATATACAACAGCTGTGGAGTGAACAAAAGTACTGCACATGAGAGCGAAGGCAGTTGATCTAACCTGCAAGTCGGAGTGAAGGCACCGGGAGCAGCAACGAGAACCACCTTCTTCCCCTTCAAGGACTCGTATATAGGGAAAGCCGTAGGCTTGCCATCGGAGTTCAAATAAAACAGAGTTCCGTCAGGAAGCTTGTCACCAACAGCGATGGGAGCCATTTCTCGCACTCTTTGTTTCACCGAAAAAAAGAAAAAAGAAAAAACCTCCCGGAAAAAAAAAAACAAGCACAAACAGAACCAGAGGCAAATAAAACAATAGAAAGAGATCGAGAAAAAGAGAGAGTGCGCAAGAGACAGAGCGTTCGAGAGAGAGAGCGATGGTGTTCTAGGCAGCAACAAAAGCTCTGTTGTGCGCCAGCATTCAATGTGCGTCAGAGGGCAAAGATCCGGGCAGTTCGAAATTGTGGGCAGCTGAAAAAGCTTCTTGTGTTTTTTCTTCTTTTTGTGAAAGCCTTTTTTTTCCCACGGGCAGCTGTTCCTCCGCATTTATGGCAATAAAGTTGTAGAGAATAGCCCTTTTTTTTCCCCCAGTTTTATAAACTCTATAGCCTAGGTGGCTACTAATAACCGATATATTTCTGACAAGTGGTAGCCATGTGTGGTCTTAATGGGGGGGTGAATAGCCAGCTTATTTGGGTTTGGAAGGGGGAATAGTGGCTACTGAGGTAATTGTTGAGTAAAGGACTATTAATGGCTATTATTTTCTTGCCATCATAAATTTTGTGGGTAAACCATATCCAAGTTGTAATAAGGAAATAAGCAACCAAATTGTAGAAGGAAAATTGGCAACCATGTTCAAATTGCAATAGGAAAATTGGCAACCAAACACATGAATCAAATACAAAATTTGAATAAGTTTTGATGTAGGTGATTTTCTTTGCTTTGGTGGAACAAAAATTAACAAAATTGCCTTTTCTTTGATTTGGTCTAACAAAGCTCTATATTATTATTATTATTTTATTATTATTATTATTATTATTTTAAAAATCTTCCATTTTTTTAAAAAGGTGTAAGGAAGTTAAAATATCATTGGTTTTTTTTTGATTTCGTGTCGTAAAGCAAAGCACCACAACACAACTTCCAAGGCAAATTGCTAACTTTCACCAAGTTCAAAAAGCTAAAGGTTGAAAGAGAAAACTAGGATTTTAATTTACATTGAGAAAGTGTAACACGACCACATTCAATGTTCAAGTTTGAACCTACTAGGTACCTTCCAATATTGAATTGATATTGAATTTTTTTAACATACTACACTAATTTGGGTATTAGAATAAAATTCAAATTTATATACCATGGCAATATTGGTATTAAGGTAAAAAATTGAAAATGCATACTAGGTGATATCGATATATAAAAAAATTCAAAATTTGTACATAAGGGTATGAATTAAAACTTTGATACCAAAAAAAAAAAAAGTATGAATATAAGTTTATTGATTTAATGTGTGATGTCCCAAAATAAGTAGCTCTGCCATAAGAGGCTCTATCATGAAAATAAAGTATGACATTTAATGTTATATTACGAACTCAAGTTATATTGGATGAAAGTTTGTTGGTTTTATGAAAGACCATGAAATTGTTTTTTTCACATTTGTACTAAAAAATAAAATTCTTAAACCCTCTTAAAATTCATTGGGGATATGTAGAAATTGAAAGTATAATTCCATTGTTTTTCCTTTAACCATACAAATGAATATAAAATTGCAAATAATCATATTGTTTAAGAAAATCCAAGTTTTCCAAACTTGAACAAGATAGACAATTTTTAACAATGTGCATGATGTATTTCAATGTTTGAAACAAACATCAATTATGAATGGATATAATTTAGATGGAAATTTTTTTATTCTTAATCTCATTTTCATTTTTGGCAACTTTACTAAACAAAATTTATCACATTTTGGGTTTAGGTTTTTTTAGACATGGTCCAACAAAAACAATGTAAAAATACAAATTCAAGCCACAAGATGCCAACATTTTGGGAGTAATTAATTAGTTTGCAAATGCAACACATACATGCATATAACCACAAATGCTACACTTTAAATAAATGGAGACAGTAATGGGTTTTTTTATATATACATGGAAGGGTGTTTGGCAATTTGGATGTAATATAAATCAGTTTGTGAAAATCTAACCAATACACTTTTGTTACACAAGATTTGCATTCATTACTAAGGACATTTGCCCATATATGGTCTAATTGAGATCCAACTTTTGTGGTGCTTTCATTAAATTGTCATTTTAATTGGAATTTATCCATGAAATCTAATAGTTATTGTTCATTTTTTGTTTGGTTATTATCTTTTTAAATGTCAACATAAAAATCTCCCATAATGATGATTGGACAATGTTTGAAAGAATGTTGAATTATAGTTTGAAAATTATGTAGAAACTAAACATGAATGACCTTTATACACACATACAATATGTATTATTTTTCGTGTATTAATATTAAAAGTTGTTGCTATATATTCTGAACCATCACTAATAATTGTATTGAAAGAATTTAAGTGCATGTGTATGTCATACATCATCATTAACCCATGACCATCGTGGATTGAAATATATGAATATTTCGATGGATTTATAAATTTGTACACATCTCTTGATGCATGGTGTTTTTTTGTTTTTATAAGACATAAGATATGAAAAACTTGAAAGTTATGATCATGATTGATGTCTTTGTAATGTTGGCATAATGAAGTTGTATTCAAGGCTTGTATAATTACATGAATGGATTGAAAACAATTGGAACTTGGATACCGTTAATTCATCAATTAAAACTTTTGGATCCACATAAAAATTTTCATGTTGGAGAGGAGCTAACAAAAAAAAAATTTGTTTGAATGCAAGATAATGTTATATATGTTAATCCATTTTTAAAAACTTTAGTGGGATCAAAAACCAATTCATCTAATGATAATCCTTGAAAATGATGGATGGTTTTTGTTCCTACAAGTTGAATTGAAAATTGAATCATTGTTGTGATAAATGATTAGGATTTACCAACTTATATATATGTGATAATAGGTTCAATTGGTGTCCATTTTGATTCAATGTTGTTGTCATAATAATGACTATATTTTTCTCTTATTGATGTTCCAATTTGATAATTTTGAAATATCATTCATATAATGGTTTTTTCACAATATATTTTTGATACTTTAAAAATGCCATTAGCTCCATTTGTAAGACCATTAGATGTTGCATAATTACAAACACATAATTCAACCAACATATATTTTTTATGCAAATTGTAAAATGCAAACCCACAATTTTATTTGGATAATTTGAGAGTTTATAAAATGGTGGACATGATTGATGGTTGATGTCCATTGCTTTGAAAATAAACATGGGACCTAATGTGTTAGTGAACATATTTTAATTGTGTTTTTGCACAAGTTTATTTGTATAAAATAAATACATAATTATAAAATTGTTGGGTGGTTGTTGATTACAAATTGAATTTATAAATTGAATATCCTTTGTTCTATTGTAATACAAAATTTATTCAACGTTTGTATAAAAACCATATCAGATTATTTCATAACTTTATTTAGTTCATAACATTGGACATATGTTTACCAAAAGTTTGGTGCTAATGCATTAATGTTATCTTTGATATTTTGAAAGAAGCAATTATCTTTAATAGGGGGTGCTTGAAAGAAATCACTTGTCATGATAACATCAATGCCACTAAAAAAATTGTTTTGAATGTGTTTTATGGACCTTAGCCTATTATCTATAACATTAAATATTCTAGCACCAACAATTGATATTTCATCTATCACAACGAATTGCAATTGTTCATATTGACATGTAAGTTTATTTAATGAATCTAATGAGAAGTTTGATAACCTAGATAAGGATTGTTGGGCAGGTTTGTTCAATGTTAAATGTATTGTTAAACCATCAATATTGAAAGCAACTTTACATATTGATGCCATAAATAAAACCTTTGTTTTTGTTAAATCAGAAGACACATCTCTATTGTATAATCGTAATAACCCTTCAATTATGAACTTTAATGTAAAAATTTTACTCGTTCCAAAACCCCCTATCATAAATAAACATATTGGTGTATCAAGGTACAATTATTTTCTATGCATAATATCATCAAATGTTAATTTTTGTTCTTCATTTAATTATTTAAATAAACTAAAATATTCAAAATTTTCTGTCATTATGGAATATGATGATTTTCATCTTTTAAAAATTGTGATTTTTGGTTTGATCCATTACGTGATTGAATCACAAAGTTAGATCATAAATCATAGTGTTTAATATTAATTGTGTTTGTTACATGAACTATAGAATGTTGATCATTTATTTCATTATCTATATCATCAATTCAAATGTTAGTTGAATGTAATGGTTTTGATTTTGAATATATTGAATCATTCATTTATTCTGTACTTAGATTGACATTTGGTAGTTCAAAATAGATTTAATCCTAGAAATTTCATCATGTTATTGAAAATATGCATCATGCCAAGTTACATTAATTATAAGTTGCGAATTTTTTGAATTTAAAAATGGTGAATACAATAAAACTTGTTCTTTCAACCAATTTTCAATATATTTATATTTATTATAATTTTCAAATCTAATAAATTTTTAATGTTATAAATAAAATAAAATTTTGCTACTGGGAATGAATTCATATTGATTGAGATGATTAATATATTCGTATATGATCAATGAACACATTTGATCAGTTGAATTTGGTTCCAATTCATTTAATGCAACTTGTGATTTTAACACAAAAGCCAATCTTCAAGAGGAAAAGTATTTATGAATTGAAATGTTCGAAATGAATGATATAATGGTAAAGAAAACACAAAATAAGTAGCAAGTTGAACAACCATTTGTTGGGCAATTGTTTTAGGGGAGAGAAAATTAAACCCATTTATTTGTAAGGTCCTTAAATGGTTCATAGCCATTCATGGTTTAGTGGGGGCAAATTTGTGTACTGGAGACTTGGACTTGCTCATTGTGCAGCAAACTCTTGAACTAGTTGGTTGATCCTATTAAAAATCATATGTTTATCTCAAATATTAAGCCATGCAAGTGTAAGTAAAAATTATTTTGCATTATGAAACCGCAAATGGTTCATGAAATCAATTATAATTTCTTTGATGGACTAACCTTGTTAGTCAAATAACTATAGTAATTCTGAATACATGCATGCACCCACTTCCAACCTCGTAAGGTGAAGGGACATACTTATTAGATAAAAGGCCAATTAGAGGTCAATTGGTATTGCAAGTGAACAATGATAACTTTGACAAATCGCATGGCACTGTTCCTGGCCATGTTTCATTCAAATTTTGCTCTATCAACTTTGAAGTGTAGGATAGAGGCCACAATGGAGAATTAAGGTTCAATTCCAAAGGATGATGTAGACTTGGCGAATTGGAGAGGTGGATATAGACTTGGGCAATTGGCAAAATGAACTTGACAAATGGGAAAAAACAATAGATGAACCTCAAATTTATATGGTTGCATGGGGAAATCAATATGTGTCCTTGTGTTTCTACTCAATTGAAGAAGTTTTAGTAGTTTTAGGATGATAAATACTATAGTGTAGAACTGCTCGTCACCCATCATTACCTTATCACCAAACACTTCTCTACATCTTTGTCATGTGTTTTTAATTTTGAGTGATTTAAAATGTTATGGGAGTGCTACCTCAAGCTTGAAATATTGTCTTTGAAGTGCAAAGGAAAGTGAATAATGAAAGAAAAATAACAAGAAGAAAAATAAGCTTTCCAACTCACAAAATATGTTTTGTTTTGCTTTTTCTTCTCTTTAGACCCCTCCTACTTTCAACGCTTCTAACTTTCTCATTTCTTATTCATGTTAAATGATTTAAAGTGTTATAGGAGTGCCACCTTCAGTTCTACAAATCATCTTTGAACTCTAATAGCAACACAACATACAAGGAATTTTTTGGATGATCAAGAATTGACTTTGTAGCATTTGGTGATTTGTTTTTTTTTTTGAGTTCTTGACCTCCTCTACTTTGGGGGGCTGTAACTTTCTCAATTCTAATCCGTTTTTGATGGTTTTTAGTGCACCAGATATACCAATAGGAGAGGTTCAACTTTTGTTTGAAAACCAAAAACAATGGAGCCCTTCCCTTGGATCTGGCCTGCCCTAAGAGCTTAAATGTTCACTCATCGACCATTCTACCCTACCTATGACTCATGTTTCACACTAATTAATTCTTAATAGGGCTAGTTGGGAAAAAGAAAAAAAAGAAAAAACTGAGAGCACTTTACCAAAATTCTAGATAATCAAATCCAGTTCAAAACACAAGATAACTTTGAAAGTTTCTGATGCATTTACTTATCATACTTAGACACTATTGTTAAAATTCTGAAATATTCAGATCAGGTCTGCTAGAACCTCCCTTTTTTTTCCCAAAACATTAAATTATTTCCACTAGATTTGTCCAACATGAGTCATAGGGTACAGTATTCAACATACTAAATTAGAAACACATGGTGATTATCATGGTGAAGCACAACTCCAGAGTCTTCAGTTATGCTGGAAATGTTTGTATAGTGGCAATCCACATGACCCTAGAATGGTAGGGATACTAAACTTTGGCATCAAAATGTATCTAGATTAAATGTGATGAGATAGGATCAAATCAAGAATTGGGGTACAAAGTGACAATTGATGATTGGGTCTTGGATAACAACAAGGTCACACAGCAAACAAATGGTGCAGTTGCTGAATGAGTGTGATCATGGGGGTTTAGGGTTTAGGGTTTATCTGTCATGAGTTTACTAGTGGCATTAGTGGCAAAGAAAGCAGATGGGTTACTTGAATTGTCTTCCAAAAGTGTGTACAAACTTCATATATTGGAGCACAACACCCAGGAGTCAGGAAATTTTGGCACTAAGAATATATACTTATGATTTTGGCATCCCATTTCGTTGGTTGCAGGTGAGATCCCTTTTGGATCCTGTTTGTTCATTCCTGTTCCTGAAGTCAATGCTCATTGGAAGATCATGACTGGAGGTTTCTGATGTCACTTTTGAGCAAAGGTTTTTGTGGGGGGTTTCCTCCCACCCCCAGCTCTGATTGTGCTATATCTGCCTGCAACAATCTGCATTGACAAGCTTCAAGATGTTACGAGTATTGCTTTTTGTTGACCTGTTATTCCATGATTTTGTTCCTGCAAGATGTGCAATTTCAGTCAAGAGCAGCAGCAGCCATCATCTTTGATCGATGGATGGTTCAGTGTATTGGACAAAGTCAGATTTCACCAGAGGACTTGTTAGGGGCTGTGTCATCTTATGGTTTTGACATTGGTTTTTATGCTTTGGACCTTATTTAGACCAAGTCTTTTGCTAGGATAATGTCAATCTCAATCTACATAATACTGAACTGGTTAGAGCTCAAGGTGGGTGCTTGCAAGATGTGTCATTTGGTTCCAAATCGAAGGGCATCACAGGCTGCAAGGAATGGAGATAGTTTTCCAGACTCGATAACAGGACTTCATGACTGATAAAAGTTTGAGGGGAGTGGGAGGTACAGTATTTGGAGGCGGTCACTTGATTTGCTATATGGCATGTGAGACAGCAGCAATGCAAAGGATATTGTGAACTTGAGCTCTTGCAGGTTTCCGGACTCGTTCCTAATCAAGATTCTACTGGTGATGTATGCAAATGCAGCAATATATTGCGGGATCTGTTCTTTCTTTACTGATTTTCTTCTTGGGGATATATATTGCAGTATCTGACTATAGCAGGCTTTCGCATTCATGAGGAGCTTGTGTTGCATAAATCTTGCAAATCTTTCAATTTTCCCGAGAATGCATGTGATGTGTATGCATGATGCAGCCCATTGGGAGTATTGCTCAGTGAGTGATTTTGTTACACTACACTGGTGAGCTCTTTGTTGGTCCACCCACAAAGCTTCAAGATGCAGTAAGCTATTCTGGTGTTTGTTTCACACTCCCTGCCTGATCCACTGGCTCTTGAGCTGGTTTTAGCTCTTATAGAATACTTTTTCAGACATCATGGATATATGGATTGTTGTTGAGACAGAAGAGATACAGGCTTATATGGACAATTCCTCATTTTCCATCAGTTTTTAAGCTTTGAATTTCACAGATTGGACAACAGCCCAATTTTTGGGTGGTGGCAGATTTGATGACAAACACCAGCATTTGTGTCTTTGCAGGATCTGAATGCAAATAACCTTATAGCAGCAACGACTTTGGCATGGCACATGCTGGAATGCATGATATTCTAAAATTCAAAAACATTGTTTAATTGACAACATGTTGATGAACTTTTGGGTTATATTGTGTTACTAATAAGTTCAATGAAAATTTAATTGAATTTAGTTTAAGAACTGGAGAACAAAGTCTTGGTTTAGGGTTTAGGGTTTAGGGCTGTGTATTTGCAAGAAACCTTAGGCTATTTGATTGAGCTTTGTATTTTTCAATTCAGCCATCAATCTTAAGTTTTGTTTTCAAATACCCACATTGAACTGATAAGACTTTTGTATAGTGGAAGAAGTGTTGTCAATCAACTCCGATTTCATGGACTTCTTTTTTCACAGAATTTAAGTAAATTATCATTTGATTGTTGTTTGCCATTCTTTTACAATAAGAAGTTGTGCATGACATGCCTTAGAACTTCTTGAGATTGTGTTGCGTTAGGAGGTTTTTGAATTGATCTGAACAAAATTTGCTTGATGATTTGGGGTTGGTGATGACAATGGATTGATCTCTTGAAATTTTCTTACTTTGTTGGTTTGCCTTTTGCATAGTTTCAAATCAATCTTTTGAGGCTATTGAATATTTCTTTTAGGTCTTGAAGTAACAAGTATTGGGTGGAGGAATTATGTAATGCAAACTTTTGTGTTCAAAATTGTAAATTTTGCAAATGCTTTCAACAAGGTCATTATGAAAAGGTGAACCTTATGATTTCTCCTACCACACTTTTGATTTATTTTGTTACAATTTGTTGAATGCTTGGTGATTTTGCATGGGTTTTGCACATGGTTTAAAAAAATCCAAATCATTATTATTTAAACAAAACTAGTTTTGAAAATTTATTCTTTCAAAAAAAACTAATTCACTTTATTACCAACTTTTCCATAATTGGAGTGCCTTTCTATTTTATGGGCAAATTCATGGGTTTGATTATATTCATAAGTTCCCGTGTTTTCCAATGAAATTGAAATACAATCCCAAAGTTTAAATACTTATGTGCACCCCTTGAAAATTTGAAAAAACAAAAGAGTTCTTTGCACCACACTTAGTCAAATGCAAAGTGCATGTCACATTGTGGCTTTCACAATACGAAAAGATAGCAAACCTAAAGAGTAGGACTCCCGTCACACCATTCTTACTCAAATGCAAAGTAATGTCCTTGTTAGATTGATGAGTTTGCAACATAAAAAGATAGTCAACTTAGCAATTGAGTCACCTTCACAAGTTGTATAATTTTTTTGTGAAATTGGCAAACCCTAGACCTCAAGTTGTTTTCACAATCTAAAGAAAATAATAATAAAACACTTTCACACCTATTGAAGAACAATACACAATCACACCTATTTCCACTCACATTTCTTGGGAGGCAAAGTTGGGACCATCGTCTCGGGACCCAATATTGCATGGAATGCATTGAAATGGGAAGTGGCCCTACATTCTAAGTAGTAGTTGGCACCAAGACGACTTGTTTGGGTGGCGTAGTTGAAGTTTTGAAGTTTGGAATTTTCGATGGAAGAGGTTTCAAGGATAAACCAATAAAGAAATTGGCACATTAGCTAATGGGATCTAAAGTATGACGACTCCGTGACCTTGTTTTTAATTTTTTAATTTTTTTTTTCCTTTCTTCCAAATATGAAGAAAAATGGGTACAACACAACAAAACAAAAATAGCCACATCAATAACAAAAAATCTCTTAACTTTGCAAATCCAAATTGATCACCAAGGATAGATGATAATATGTAATTGTGTTAACCTCTCTTGGATTAGCATAATTTAATTAGCAAATCATCAAACTAATCATCATCCATGCAATTTTGGTTTTTCCATAAAAAGAGAGGAAAAAAGGGGGGAAAACAAAAAGAGATTACGTATAGACACAACATAATTTCTGGAAGAAACGTGAAACCTTGAACTTGGGGATTCTTCAACTGGATAGAGAATTTATTTAATAATTAAATAACTATTAACGACCCAAAACTCTTAGAAAAATGAAGATGTATGTACAAGAAAGAAGGATGGGTTTAGGTTTACATGGTTTAGTATTACTACCTACTTATCTACTAGATAAGTAGGCATAAAGATGCTTTGGTAAGTAGGCATAGGGTTCCTCCCATTTTTAAAGGAGTACTCATAGGCAAGAGATTTAAGTTGATAATTTTTTTGGGATGAAATTTTGCCATTTATGTGAATTTTTTTTTGTCAAAAATCATCACAATTGCCAACTATATGAGAAGGTGCTTAGAATTTTATATTTTCATATTTTGAATATCACCAAATTTGGCCAAATGTACTTATGGACTATCACCATTTGAGCAACATCACAAAATTGCCCAAAAAAAAAAAAAAAAAAAAAAAAAA
>Ga0209208_10006070_pt1 | contig 16701 bp, 12 predicted proteins | sample S1TSphfallax_3_FD_187694 | JGI IMG/M metagenome (GOLD analysis project Ga0209208, IMG submission 187694) | Host-associated microbial communities from peat moss isolated from Minnesota, USA - S1T2_Fd - Sphagnum fallax MG (SPAdes) (version 2) | ecosystem: Host-associated > Plants > Peat moss >...
ATTCAACATTTCTCCATCTCTGAATTATTTTATTTTGATGATTCTTGTGTTGAAAACAAAGAATATACTAAACGATTCTCCAGTTTCCTTCATAGAAAAAAATTCTTTCAATTTTTTAAAATTGGAAAATCAGGGCATTTCTGAAAATAATCCAAATAGTGTTGAAGTTGCCAAGATATTACAGTATGTATTCCATATTTAATGTGGCCATTTCCTATAGGATAAAGCCTCACGGTGGAGGGTGGCGGGGGGGGAGGGGGGGGGGGACTTTGAAAAAAGGGGCCTAGGGTGAGATGGTAGTGAACTCCATACTTGCATTTTGGGAGATATTATTTTGCAAGATATTCAAAATAGTGAGATCCTACTTTTTAAAAAATTATAAGAAAATGATATCCTTGTCAACATAATCTTAAATTTAAAAAAAGAAAGAAAAGAAAGGTCCAACTCGATTCTTAAAACCTATTTTGAAAACCAAAACCAACAAATATAAAAAAAAAGTGATATCCATCCAACAATAGACCTTACCCACCATAAAGCACAATACAAACCCTATCATGAGCCTAAGCATACATAGATCATGAGGTGGTAGGAGAGATGGATATTACACCTTCTTTTTAGGATTGAGAGGGGTCATACAGCTACTAGTAGGCATGAAATCTCTCTTCCTTTCTAGGAGGGGTTATTTGCAAATATAAGGTGCCCTCCCAAATACAATAAGAATTTCTTCCAAATTTTCTCTCAACAAACAAACAAATAAACAATCTTCCTTCACATTCACCTATATAAGGCACCCTCCAAAACACACTAGGAAACACCTTTAAAGGGAAATTGTATTTCACACAAACATATATGCTTTGTAAAAGTACATTACAATACGTGCTCAATGGCACATTACATGGCCCACAATAGTCCTTATCCAGTTGATAAGATGTAGGTATAAGCATTTTGATGCAAGTGATTGAATAGTGAGGATGTGGGACATTGCTACACCAATTGAACATGAAATTAATATCAACACAAAAAGATTAACATGAATAAATAAAGAACATGTACCAAAAAGAAAATTGTGACGTTTTCAAAATTCTTTGAAAAGGGAATTACTAATGAAAGTAAAAAAGTTTCAAAGCAAGCCTAATGGTGGAAATGTGAGGATGAGAAATTTCAATGTTTTTATAGGTTAATTACCATGGTCAAAATTACCTAATAGGTATGGTGTGGTTTGTAGAAGGGGTATTTGCGTAGGCAAAAAATGATGGCAATCACTTCTAGGAATAGAATATGCAGGCAACCAATATGAGATGACTTAACCGGTTGTGAGGATGGAATTTTTTTTGGGGGTTCCCATCATGTTCCCACTGAGTTCTTTATATGTTCCCCAAAGGTGTTCTCAACAACACTGTGCTTTATCCCATATCCTTTGTCAAAAAGTTCTCCTCACTGACCTATATATTGCCAAAGGGGTGAAAGACTCACCCATCTTGTAAACATCCACAAGAAAAATTAGCCAAATCTGGCTATAGACCAGATGTGAAAGAGGAATTTTTTAGGAATCCTTCCTTATTTTGGCTATTTGCTCAATCTATAATAGAAAGATGGCTATGTTATCTTTATTTTCTTCAAAACATGGCTATTTTCCTCTCTTTTTCTCAATCCAAATCCTTTCTACTTGGAGCATAACAATTATGTATGTAGAAATCTGGCAGTAAATAGTCAGGAAAAAACTGACTGCTACTGGTTGTGTGGAGAATCCATGAATTAGGGAATTAGGGAAGGTTTTAAAACATCACAAATGACAATATTATAAATTAAATTAATTAGTCAATTTTACAGTAGAGAAACACAATTTTCCTTCAATTTTCCTAATTTTTTGCCCAAAAAATGAGGAAATTTGTCCTAAAAATGAGCACCAGTGTGAGTTTCAACCCAGTGTCAAATTCAGAGATATTAAAAATATGAAAGTAAAAAAAACCTGAAACACCCTTACATGTTGTCAGCAGTTGTGGGAAATTTTAGTAAATATTTTCTCGAGAAACAGGGAATTTGTGACAGAATATTCCTTTATATATATATATATATATAAATGGCGAAAATCTGCCCCCAAAATAATTACTGGTTGCCACAGGGGGCAATGGGTTGTAGATTTTAAACAACAAATCTCCAGTCGCTCACAACCAACAACCTGACATCAAAAAAGCCACAAACAAATAAAAGCTTCTTAAGATGGTGAGACAACTTCACTTTGGATGCGTTACAATTCAAGTAGTATTTGTCTAGTTTGTTTGTTGGTAACATCTATCTATGAAGGAAGGTAGTTTGTTTTGTAGTTATGAGATCTGCTGAACCGTGTCCTTGGTGTCTTTGAGAAACTCTCAACAAAGAGGGGTGCGTGGGCTTGGTTCCATGGCGTTTGGACTTGTGGTGCAAAAAGTTCTTGAATATGGAATGATTTCTTCACTGAAAATTAAATTAAATCATAGCTAAAAAATTCAGATCAATTGAAATGTGCCTTTGGTGATGTTAGAAAGATCTTGATGAGCGGGATTTAATGGAATTTATTTAGTAAGATTTGCATTCAGAATGTGGGAGATATTGATTGAAAATGATTTCTGCCACTGAAAATTCAAATAAATTCCAAAATAGCAGGTTTTGGAAGGAAAAATCAGTTGAGAATGTGGTAACACTTGGGCCAACAGCACAGGCCACACTAGTCATAATGATGGAAACTTTTTTGAAATTTTATACATAGTTGCATATTTTAGTGAAACCTGTGTCAAATAAGCATAACAATGAAATGACTATTTTACAACTCAAATGTAATGTATTACACCTAGTCATCAATGGCACATACAATCACAAAGATAATAGAAGCAATAATCAGTCATAAGTTACAAAAGAATTGTAAATTACAAGAGATTTCACACGTGCATTTTGAAATGGTGTTAGCCTACAAATTATATGAAGATCACAAAATGCCAAAAACAACAAATTGTTGCTCTGATGAAAAAATTGATATAAATGCCCAAACAATAATTTTAAAATTCCACACTAAGTGGAAGACAACTTATAACCAACTATATATTTTATTAATCATAGAGTATATTGTATCACACAGTTGCAAGTAATTTGTTATTGCCCCAAGCTCATGGATGTGCATGTGTAGATTTTGGGTGCACCCATCCAATTGATGGGTTGTTTTGAAATCTACCCATCTACTTGTTGGGTTTCTTTTCAAAATATGAATGTTGGGTACCTAATTTAATCGTGTTTGTATATCATTATTATTTTTGGGTTGCCACAATTCATATGACTAATTTTTTAAATAAAATTTGTTTGATAAACATACAAATAATTAGCTTCAATTCTTTTAAATCTTATTAAAATGAGATTCTTAAAAAAATTATTTGAAACATTATACAAGAATTGATTAAAGTAAAACATGTTGATTTTTAAATAAATTAAAATTTTAATATAAGACTTTTTTTGAGATATAATTGTTTTTAATTAATTTGATGTTATTTTAAAAACTTCAATAAGATTTTGATGAAGATTTAATATTTGAAAATCATAAAAATTTATTTTTTATTGACTAATCTGTTTATATTTTTGTAGCCTTTTATGTTATACAAATTTATTATTGCCTTAAGATAGTTAGACATGAATGCATGATTTTAGGTTTCACCAAGCATGCATGGGGCAAACACAACTAATTTGTCTATACTATGACATAGTCCAAGATATCAACCTTATTGACTCAAGTTTGAATAAGAGAATCTACAATGTGATATGTCTTATTAATTGCATTGGGCTTTGAGTTGCACAATTTTTCTTTTTGATGTTTGTTCCCAAAAAAAAGGCATATTGAGTCAATAATTTTCCAAAAATTCTGGAAAATGAAAATGATTTAATTATTGCCTTAGTTGACTGTGTACTAGTGATGCATTATGATTAAAAACAATTTGTTAAATAACACAACTTACTGCAATTTCACCATGAGCTGATCAAGCCTGCCAGCTTGAAAAACTACTGAAAAGTAAAATAATATGATAGCACGAGAGTGTCTACCTGAAGCTATAGCATAAAACATTACAGTCACATAAAAATAAGATCATGTTTAAGCATTAACACTTAAATGAATACCAATCAAATGTCCTGGCTAAATCTAATGGGGATATAGATAGTTAATGGGTTCAATTGGTGAACATTGTGGGTTTTGCTTCCACACCTTGCAAACCATTTGGAAGTGTCAACATTAGTAATGACAATGACATACATGTCGAATTTTGGCACAATGTTGCCATGTAGGTTACTAGCCATGTGGTTGGTTGCATTTAGATCATTGGCATATTTTTACAATGACCATCATTCATCACATAAATATGTATTATCTAACATTGTTTTTAAAAACAGAATTAGATTCATATCTTTCAAACATTATCATGCATGCTTGGAAGAAGTCAATGGATATTATGGGAAAGAAAGGATTTCAAGTTTAAGTAAGTATAGCATTCCTAGTTGATGTTTAATTATGTAGCTATGATAGTTGATTGAACACCTGGGTCACTGATATCCACATAGCAATTCTCATCAAAGTCCTTCTTTCTAAACCTAAAACATGAGAACTAGCTCAACAAATCAGTGAAACAAGACATTGTAAAACAATCAAACATAATTTCTATTCAAATTCAACACAAATTCCAACATATGTCACACATGTTTAGAGACCTTCAAGATGTATGGGAGTGAAAAGCTACAATAATGTCCTTGCTAACTTCATTGACTCTAAATAGTGAATAAACGTCAAGTTCATACATTTACTAATATATTGAATGTTTAGATTACAAAACCAAAAATCACAAGAAGTCTTGGCTATGGTGCTAATTAGTTTATCAAAACCTAAAACAAAGGAGAAGACCAAGGAAACCAAGAAGAAAGAGGAACATAAACATAAACAAACAAACAAAGAAAAACCAAACAAGGAAAGGGGAAAGAAACAAGAAAAGCAAAACTGAAAATCTTCAAGAGCATGATCTTATGAGGACAAAGTGAACTTTGAAATGCTTCTTAGATCACTTAGGTGAGAATCCTTTGCAATAATTCATTTCACAATTTATGTATTCAAAAATGAAACATATGCATAATTAATATGATGCAAAGAATTTTGGAGATCACTCTTCAAACTTGACAAATGTCAAAAGAGTGGAAGATTGATTTTCAACAAGAGTGCTTCCAAAGTGTCACAAATTGTTCTTTGTGGCTTGTCACATTATCATCATTGTGCAGATGTGATATAGTCAATTTTGCATTTTTCACTTTATCAATATAATCTAGGCTACAAACACCTATGAACCTCACAAATAAATTACACCCATCCATGTATGTCCATATTCATAAGGACTTGCTATGAATCACAAGTTTATATATATATATATATATTCCCATTCCTAGCAATGCACTTCATCTTACCCATTTCACTTTCACATATTGTTTGAAACATGTAATTTTCGGAATTAGTATGTGATTATTGGGATCATTTGCTAAGAGCGTGTGGGTACAAATTCAAACAACAATGAAAGCTTCATGAGCATAAGAGAAAATAAATAGGAGCTCAATGCATGAATGAAGAGGGAACACAAGGGAACAACCTCTTTAACAACCCCAAGATTGGAAAGGAAACTAGTTTATACCTTTGTTTCATTTGCTTGAACTTGCGTTTGTGGTGATGCATGGCCATTTCTGCAACCCAAACTTCCACTTCATCAACAAATTTGCACAAACCTTTCCATGCACAAATTCAGCCATTACATGCAAGAGAAAAATCCAAACTTCCTCACAGGACACACAAGATTACCAGGTTGTTGTAAGTACATGCGGAAAATAAGCTGTTTGCAAACATAAAGAACATATGCCGGTGAGAGTGGCAAGGGCAGAAGACATGATGGGTTATCTTTCTGCAGTCTTGTACATCATGCTGAAGTTGTAGTAGCTTGAAGAGGAGAAATAAAACTTGTGCGTACGTGCTTATCACAATACAACAGCAGCATCAGACCAAATTGAGAGTGGGTACAATTCTCTACCACTTACCAGCAGTTTAGGGTAGGGTTGTCATCTCCACAAAGAGTTCTGTCCCTCACCAAAAGAGCTATACACTGTGTCCATTGTGCATGACAAAACACAATTCAGTTTGACACAGGCTGAATTAAGTGGGTAGATGAGAGACAAGGATCCATCAGAGAGATGCATAAAACTTGAGGCAATTGTGCGATTGCACATTCTCTTCCAGCTCTGCAGGCTTCCTGATTATACAGATCCAAACTTTGAACATCTAGCAAGTGAGATGTGGCCAACAGAAAAAATGATTGTTTGAAATGTCCATGACAAGTTCATGCCCTGCAGCTTGAAATTCCATAACATTGCTTGAGGATGGAAAGACGACCTCATCAAACCAATCGAGATTGAATTGATCAGATCCCTGGTTGGTGACTGATATGATGGGATGGCATGTGTTAAAGCCATTGTCTGCTTGATGTTCTCCAAGCATTTGATCCTTTAGACTGAACTGCAGACAATGCCTCACCACTACATGTCAAGTGTCCTTGCATCTGTCTATTTGCACTTGAGCAATACAGGTGCTAAACACTTAATTAGAGCTTAGAGACCCAACCCAAAAACTACATCAGATCAAGATCAAGTGTACAACAGATTTCACCAGAATATCTCTTATATTCACTCCTGGTTCTGGATTGCAGAGACCTTCTGGAGAGAACAAGAATCACTATAAAGAGTATTACAAAGCAAGGCCTGTTCACATACACATCAAATCAAAGGACATAACCATACCTGAAAACAGTCAGACTGAAAACATACATGAACCCAAAGTTGGAACTCACAGAAAAGCAGAGATTGAACCAGAAGAAAAATGTGAGTATGATGACTGTGTTTCCTCAATTTGATACCCCAAAAAATCCAAGATGTAGAAATTGATATATCTGCCATGTGAGATATGATAGGGCCTTGATGAGAACTCTTAAGGTTGGCAGAAACATCAGGCCTGATGTACCCTGAAGGAATTTGCACACAAACAACACCTGTGCATCTCTTTGATCAACTGCTAAGAATGAGAATACATTTTAAAACATCTCCACCACACTGCATGAAACATGCATTTATACTAAATTCTGGATGAAGTATGCATTATGATAATGTGAAACTCACTAATGTGCAATAAAAATCATTAGGATAATGTGACAAAAAAATACACATTGAAAGTGAATTGATCGTTGTGGATTGTGAATTAATTTCTTCAGCTTGGTTGATGATTGTGCTTGGCTCACATCTGAGAGATTTAAATACGTTCTCAGTTTTTCATTTTTCATGTTTATGGGTGGGGACAAATGAACACTAAACATTACACTAATAATGTAACAACTCATTTTAGTGTTATGCAATGGAGATGTTGTAATAAGGTCAAAAACCTTAATTCAAGTGATGATGGTACATTGGAGTTATAGTTCGAGGGAGAGTTGATTTAGGTTCCACTAGGGGGCATTGTTTTGGACCACAATTCCACATCAAATTTAGGTTGATATCATTGAAAAAACACATTCCAAATGCATTATTCCTAAGGAAAAAAATTGTTGATGGTGGCAAAGCTTTGATGATGCATTGAGCACTTTAGATGAACAAGGGAATGGCTCTTTTGTGGATTTATGTGTGTAAGATAACTCCTGCCTATATGAAAATGAATGAATTTTTTGCCCTTAATAATGTATTGATGTGAATTGCCATGTCATTACCACATTTCTTTAAAACAAAGAGCTAAAGAACACCTTTGATTGCTTAGACTTTCTTTACTATTTTTGGATCTAGTTGATTCTTGCCTATTCTTTTGGACGACCATTATATACCTTTAACCCAAGTAGGGGGTTGCCTCCAACAATCTTTTATATCCAATCCAAGCCAACAAGCAACAATGGGTATGTTATCTGATAAAAATAATGTCTCAATTATTACACTTGGGATGCTTAAATTTGTGTGGACCAATTTGAAAATGATGGTTACAAATCTATGGAGATTGTTTGAAAAAAAAAAGAATTTAGGAAGTATTTTAATTGATAAATGTTCTTAGTGCAAGAAATTTTATGTGGTTGTTTTGCCAAGGATGTAAATGGGATGGTCAAGTCCATGTGCAAGCATCATGACAAATCTTAACATCATTATAAATATGTTCTTCTTGAAACCTTGAAAAAGGCTTTGGAACATTGGGTTTGATTCTGACCTTTGAGATTGTATGTCGTATTTTCCCATATATATTTTCATTCTAGCCTAGCTCCAAGCTTAATGGTATCAAGCTATGTATAGCAACACTATGTGATTTGAAATGAGTTCTACATTAAGTTATGGATTCTTAAAGGCTGAAATTAGTGTTTCAACATAAGCATAATTTCAAAATTATCACCATCTTCTCCCCATCTTAATGTTTGGTTTTGAGAATCAAAGCCTTTCATGACTATGTGCATCATTTTCTTTCTAGTTAAATTTGTTGAATAAATTTGTTGTGAAAATGTTATACATAGTTGAATTTTCCAAATACAAGTTATACAATATTTATGGAGCACACAACATTTTGGATATTCTTGGTAACTTTTGTTTTGTTTTGGAGATATCATTTTGCAACCTTTATTCCTACTTTCTTTAAGTGAGAAAAATAATTTTTTTACCATCCTAAAACATTATCCATTCTTTCCATTTTCTTACAAAACATCCTCATTATTTTTTGGTTGTTTTTGTTGCAAAATTCCTTTGGGATGCTCCAAAGCAACATTTTTCATGCATAGAACAATAATATTACATTTGAAAAGGTCTAACATGAATAACACAATTGCAAGGTTGCCAAACATTTTTTATGAATTGTCAATGACTATTCATGATGAACATGATGGTCAAATATATTGTGAATGACAATATAAAGTTATGAATTATGACCACATTGATTCTTTTCATATTTTTTTGTTTTGGTAGAATTAACAATATGGTTACCTCCAAAATGTTGTGGAGTTCCCCTTGCAATTTTTACAACATTAAAGATTATTTTATTCCTAAAGCAAGAAATTTGGCTTTGAACATGTGAAGTAGAATGTTCTTTCTATGAGTTCAATCTTTGTTTTAGATGGTTTTTTCAAATTCAAGTAAAAAAAAGATGTATAAAATGTTGTGGAACTTGTTACACCTTGCCTCCAACATGTTAATTTTGTTGTTTTTATGTCAGGTACTCCAACTATTCAAATTTCATGCATAACCAAGGTGAATCTTGATAGGGATATCAAATGGACGATAAGCATATCTTCCATTGAATGTTTGCTCCTACATACATTTTGCAACAAATGGACTAATTATGAACATTGATGTTGTCCACAATTTGTCTAAGAAGTTGATACCTCCTCTTGTTACCCTATTATTAATAGAACCTAAAATTGAATACCTATGTGGCACTTCACAAAATTAATCTTATTGTGTAACAATGACTTGGCCCATGAAATAAGGTGTAGATTATGACAAGATTAATTTAGATGGCATTTATGTGAAGGGTTTTTGGACATTTTAAAATATGTGGGTCAACCATGACATGTTTGGTTGCCCATCACTATCTCCTTTTATCATTCTCATTAGTTTTCTTGTTCACAAATGTCATATTTCAAGTTGATCAAAGACAAGTCCTTGTTACACATGGAGGGACATCATGGTAGGTGGTTATTGCCATAAATGTAAATGTTGAAGTTCCCTCAACATGGATTTTCAATTGTTGTTGTTATTGTTCAAATTGTTCTTCAATTCTCCTATGTGATTTAGTTTTTTTATATCTCATAGCTTGGGGGATCTTTTTTTTTCATGTTTGTTGTTGCTTATTGTTATATCTTGTTTGATCTTAAATTTCCATAATATTGTTATTAGGGATTTTATTTTTTTAAACAAGGTTCTTTTAAATCCCAATTATTGAAAAATTATCACCAATTATGAAGATGTTTTAATTCTTTTTATACATCGATTTTTTCTAAATTAAAATTGAATTGCATGTGGATTTTGTGTCGAAGCTAGCATGCCATCAAACTAGAATGGGCTACTAATCATTGCATTAATGTACTTCTAGATTTGATCAAAATCAAAGTTACTTAGATTGTGCAAGACACCATTGCCATTGTTAGCAAAGGATACCCAAACATGTATCTGAATAGCCCCCTTATTGTGATTATTATGTTGTCACCTCCATTCATGTTCTAACATTTGGAAAAAAAAAGTAGTTGGTATTCTCTTGGTTGTGTTAGGTATGAGTTAATTATTGCAAGTCTCTATATGAAAGCATGGACATGCTTGATGAACCAGAAATTAAGGTACTCTTGGTTACCTTTTTCCAAAGCTTATTAAAATTTGATTGTGGTAGTTTGACATTGTGCTAGGGCACATACATTTTGTCAATCGATTCAAGAATGTGTGTGTATATATATATATATGGATGTTTTCATCTTTTTATATTTTTAGTCATCACATCAAGGATTCATTTTCCCTTTTTCAACCTAAAAAAATGTTTTATATAACGGATAGTTCAACCACCTTTCACCATTTATTGGTTTTGGGGTTGAAATGTTGCCAAGCTATGATTTCAAAGATCTACCGAAGGTTGTTTAAAATGTGTACCTTTCATGAAGGTAATAAACATAGACTACAAAATGCAAGCATCAATGAAATGGGTTTTTAAATAATATAATAAGTGTATTGACAATGTTGATGAATCTCTAGAAATTTTATTTAAGATGTTTCTTAAAGATCAATGAACAAGTTTAGTTGCAAGATGCTAATACTTACTAACAAACTTTTCCTTGAAAAACATTTGAGACATGTATTTCACCATTTGTGTGTTGTTTATGAATATATTTGGTTTTATATTCAAGTGATTATACAAATATACAAATTATAAGGGCCCATCCAAATGACCCATGCAAGTAGTGTTTTCATTGTTTATATTTGTTTTAAAATTTCAATGACAATGACTCATTGGAATTAGTTCAAGTAAGACAACTTTAAATTCCTCAAGCTGTCATAAATTGGACAATTCCAAATCAAAATTTGTTAATTCATTCCCAAGTGAAGAGGAATAGAAAGGTGTCTTTTCATATTTGTGTATTAATTTTTTTTCAAACATCATATTCACAAGAAGACATTGAATACATTTTTCACCAATTTGCATACCAATTTTTTAAAAATTGAATCTTAATCCAATTATTGAATTGGAATTGAATTTAGATTCAATCATATTCAATTCAAATTCACATAGGAAGGAATTAGTGTCTTTTATTTCAACAACACTTAAAATTTGTTCTTGCTCCACAATGTTTTATGTTTGGGCATGAACATATATTTTTCTCTTTCATTGTGATTTGCATTTACTTAAGGTGTTAAACACCAAGTGATGTTCACCCCATTATGTGTGCATTATGTGAAAAGAAAAGATTGAAATAATTAATGGACCACAAAGAGAAAAATGTATTATTTTCCTCAATATTTTTCTTAAGTTTTTAAAGTTTTGGTTACAAATTTGTTTTGATATGTGTTTTGATAATTTGATTAAACACGTCATATCACTATTATATGGTGCATGCTCTATGATATCAAACCATTTACAAGAATGTTTTCAATGACATCAGTATTCATTTTTCTAAAGAGAAAAAAAAAACCTAAGCATTTAAAACCTACATATTTGTGAAATTATTTAACCAAATGGAACAAAATATCAAATCATTTGAAAATGTAATAATACAAAAGAAATTGATCAAACAATGGTTGAAGAGGTATATTTGTGAATATTTTTTATCTTTGAAATTCACATTTGACATTTTTTATTTCCTACAATCAATCTCTAGCAAAATTGAATAAGGATTTATAAATGTTTACAAGACAAATTCTACACGCAAAATGTCATTTTATCATTGTTACATGATTACATACATAATATGAATAAATAAACTAAAATATCTTTGTGTATGTCTCACGAGAAAATTAATGGTTATTAACCATCTATTGAAATAATGATATGTTTCATTGTCCAATTTTTCCTATCGTAAACATATAGAAAGATTTTTGCATGAATTTTCTATTGAATAAAAAATATCTTCTATATATTCATGATTGATTAAGTTTGCATCAATTAAGTCATCAATTGTGGTCCTTTCATTAATTTCTTTTGAAAAGTCATTAATTAAGAAATCAATTTGAATATCACTAATTATATGGATAGATGACCAACATTATCCTCATACAAATGTCATTGCTTGATGATAAATCCTAAATAAACTTAGAATATAAAAATTAATGATATCTTATTATATGAATTAAAAATATCTTTGGAATTAAGAGAAACCTTTAAAATTATGATTGACATTACAAAATAGGATAGAAGATTAAAATGTTCCTATAAAACAAACATGATTTCATGAGATGAAATGGTTTGTATGTGTTTTAAAATTCATTTGATGATCCTTGTCTTTTTTGCAAATACGACCTTCTCACGAAAAAGAATACATCTTGTTTATTGCATAATTTATTGTAAATGGATGTGATTTTTATATTTAAATTTTATTTATTAATTTAATGCCTTGGCATCTTTGACACTAATTACATTATTGGCAAAAAAAAATTACAAATAACAAAAAAAAATTTCAAGAATATATTTGTTTGACAGGAAAATTTCAAATTTCATTAACTATTTTACTAACATGTGTTGAATTTTCATTTATACTATAGTATCAAAATTACTTAAATAATCTTGCAAATATTATGAATGTATTAAATCATGTGCATTTTTTACATCCCATGAATATATTGTGGAGGTTATAATTTCGTCTTGATGTGTGTTATTAATTGAATTAAACACATGGGAGGATGAATAACTTGTCGACATCCAAGCTTTTCAAGAAGGAAACAAAAACAAAGAAATTGAAGGAAAAAAAAGAAGATGTTAAAAAGTGATCTAGTTTGTGCACAAATCATCAATACTTGCAAATTGGGTGCAAATTTAAATGGGCAAAACTTGAAAAGCCATAAACGTTGATGTTTTCAACTTTTTAAATCATAAAACTTTGCCATTTTCTTATGTATTTTTGAAACATGTTCAAAATCTAATTCTTGATTTCAAATTGTACATTACTCAAAGATTTAATATTTTGATTAAATTAATTGCATGTTAATTATACATCACATGTTTTTCAACCTACTATCATTATGTATCACACCAAGGCTTTGAAAACTTTGAGTTTTATTTTTTGCATGTTGTTATTGAAAGTGCATGATTCACATTCAAGTGCATTATTGTTTCATCTTTTCATTCAACAATTGCATTTTAAAGTTTAGGGTTGCCCTAAACCAGATTAAATAATAGATTTTTTATTTGAAAAATGAATATTAAATTATAATTAAAAATTCCAAGCTATACATCATGATTGCAAATTGTCTTAGATGTTTTTAATTTCAACATGTTTCAGATGAAAGGAATAACATGTTTTAGTGTATTTCAAACCACTAAACTGCACTCTACATCCATAATTTTTTTTATTGGATTTGATATCAATTAATTTTCATAATGTTCATAATTCCAACAAGTGGTAACAATAAATGTAACATGTTGGTAGATTTTGGTTTGTATTGAAAATCAGATTTACAATTAAAATCAATATGAAATTTCATTATAGATATAATTTTAAAACTGATTTATCAAGATTTTTTGAAATAACTAATTTTTGGTATATATAATTTAATAATAATAATAATATACATTAATCGTTTCTGTTTATTAAATCACATGTGCTAACATAAAAACATTAAATTTAACTTTTTAAAATATTTTAATGGACAATTTTTAATCAAAATTAAAAATATATTCAAATCAACATTGAAAATTATATATATATCAAGACATCTAATCAAAGTTGACAAGTTTACATTATTTTTATCAATTTCATGATAAAATTAGTCAAATTTAGTAAACTTACTATAAACATCAAATTCATTAATATTTGAGTTCCACATTGCTACGCACTACTAGTGACAATATAAATTATTTTATTTTATTTCTTATGTTTTCATATGGTTTTCAATAATTCGTCATTATTTATGTCGATGTAAAATTTAATTTAAATTAATATACATTTCATGGACATGAAAAAACACATGTTCATTTATTTTTCATATGGAAAAAAATGAAGTAGTTATAAAATGGAAGCTATTATTAGAAAATGTGGAAGATAATTATTAAGAAAGTTAATAAGAAAAAAACAATTATTAAGAAAAAAAAGAAGTAGTTAAGCTTGAAAATGAAATAATTATTTTTAAAATTTGTCTTTGGAGTGGTCCATGGATGACCATACAAAGGATTCCAAAAAATCCCCCATATACCAATTCCAATTACTTGTCGTTAGAATTTAGTGGGAAGTGGCATTTGACAATCTTTTAATATCACTTCCACACAAGACTTGGCAACTAGACATTTATTTTGTCCCTTTTAACCACCCTTTCATTAAAATGGGTAAATATTTTTTCCCTTTCTAATTTTTTTTTTTCACATCAATTGAATATATTGACTCTTTCAACTTTGATCCCATTTAGAATTAATGAAGATTTGATCCATCATTTCAAAGTTTTATGAGTTTTTAAACCATTTTGCTTATTGTTAGGCCAAGCTTTTGAAAGGTCCTAAGATAGGATTTCAACTTAACAAATGTTTTCAAAGTTAAACATCCTTATAATTAGTCTAAATTCAAATGAGTGCAATGTTTTGACTTGAGAATGACTTAAGTTTTGTCAACAAAAAAACACACCTAAACAAAACCATAGATGATAAAAAATGGAGAAAAACAAAAAGATAGGAATGTTGACAAGGAATGATAAAATGACAACAAGAAATAATAGGGGTGTTGAAAAGGCACATTGGAAACACCAAAGGTGTTAGGTTGAACATGAAAATTTTCTTTTTTCATGCAATAGAAGGCATCAAAACCTTGAAGATTGAAGGCATTGGATATAATGTTGAAGAACATTGAAAATTACATAGGGAATGTTGTGCGTGGGCTTTAGGGTTGAAAATATTTTATATTTATATTTTTTAAACCAAGGATCATTGCAAAACATAGAAAGGACATTAGAGGACGTCAAAAAGGCCCTCAAAAAAATATTTTTAAAGTAATGAAAAATGCCCCCAAAAAAATCATCGGTGTTAATAATATTGGTGTTTTAGTAGATGAAAATGAATGAAAATACTTTAAAATGAATGAAAATGAAAATAATTTCATGGGTAATCTATATGATCATGGGTTACCAGTTTTTGGTAAAGAATTATTTCTTAAATAATTTATTTAAATAAGTTTAAACCTATTAATATTTTGACCTTGGGTCAATTGATCATTGCTAGTAACATGAAGCGATGTGAAGCCCAAGTGATTTAAAATGACAATTTTAAGAAAAAAAAATGATATAATTATGGTGTAACAACTTTTTGGATCACAAGAATTAAAACAATTTGATTGTTAGCTTGTCAATACTGGTCTTTAAAAAAACTACCCATGATAATCTATCATGTTTTACCATATCATTTCAATTAACCAACAAATGGTTTTTTAATATTTATTTCTAAACAATCAAGTGGATGAGTGTTGGTAATTTTATTGCAAACTTGTATTTAATCCTAATTTGTGAGGTTGAATGCATAATGTGTACTAGGGTCTAATATCCATTGACTATAAGGTTTGACTTCTTTTCAAATTATTTATATTTTAGTATGTCCATTTCCTTTTTGCCTCTTCATAATTTGTCACAATTCCTAAAGGAATGAATCACATGTTTTTAAGCTCACACATGATCAATTGGAACTTGGAAGTTTCATGTTTTCTTTGTGATTTTTTAATGCATTGGCCCTCAATTTTCAGAAGAAATGTCAAGAATAAATCCATGAGTTGCATTAGCCTACTTGGGGCAACAACACATTATATATGAAAGGGAGGGAAAGGTTCCCAAGTGTGAATTTCCATTTTCAGACTTGGTTATGTAATAACAAGCTTTAATGATAAGATTTTAGATAGTTTTCTCATGATATTGTCTAAATTTCAAGCAATGAACTTGATGCCATCTTGGTAAAGAAACACACGACCCAATATGTTAATATTAAAATGGTTTCAACCTATAGTCTATGTCATGCAACCTATAATCATCTATCTTTCTTCTCTTGGAACCACTGTCACCAAAAGAAAGGGGGTACACAACTGATCAAACACCCCAGCAACACTCCGATCTTAAACAGAACTCAAACCTCTGGGGTCCCGTTCTTTTACTCACGGCCCTTGACCTCCTCTCAGTCTTGGGTCCTGATCAGGATCCAAGTTGTGTATGCACATGGACCTTCAAACACACAGACTCTTCATTCCCGTAACATTTGCTGCTCTGATCAGGAAGCTCAGAGCTTTCATTTGCATCTACGAGAGTTACGGATGTTGAGCGCCTTTCGTCCCCAGATCGATCTACCACTAACCAGACAACATACAGAACTTGGTCCTTTCAGACCCGGGACTCATGGCACACAAATGCTTGACATCGCCACAGACCAGTTTCCCTCAGCAAAACACTAATCAGACCGCACTCTTCCTGACTCGGATCTTAAGGACTGCA
>Ga0209208_10006072_pt1 | contig 16697 bp, 15 predicted proteins | sample S1TSphfallax_3_FD_187694 | JGI IMG/M metagenome (GOLD analysis project Ga0209208, IMG submission 187694) | Host-associated microbial communities from peat moss isolated from Minnesota, USA - S1T2_Fd - Sphagnum fallax MG (SPAdes) (version 2) | ecosystem: Host-associated > Plants > Peat moss >...
ACCATCAAAGAGGTGTTACTCATTTAGAAGGCCTAAATTCCCCCCAAACTTGTGCACATATGTTCTGCAACTGAAAGGCTGATCCAATAAAATTGTGTCAATAGTTTGACTGAGATGTTTTTGTAAAACTGAATCCTTACGATGCCAAGTAACACCACAACTTATGTCAAGAACACTGGTACGCATATGTTAAGGTTTGTGGTGGCAAGATTATGTCATTTTCTTGATCACATTCTATTACATAATCATCTTTTTCTGCTGATGATCATACAAGATAATAGTGACAAAAAATATGTCTGATGAACATGATTTTTATTCTAAATTGTGGAATCTGTCACCCCAGAGCAGGAATACCCTCACCCTTAGGCTTGCACATTATGTTGGGTGCATCACTGAGCTCAGATCACCCTAACAGGCTCAGATCACCCTAACAGGCTCGCCTGGTGCCTTACCCTACATAAATCATAATGGGTACGGGCTTGACCATTATGTTGTACATCAGGGGAGGTCACAGGTTGAATACCCAACTTGAGATTCTACATCTTGAGGTCAGATGGTGTGCATGTGTGTAGAGTTAGGTTCTGCTTGTAGGGAGCAGGTATCATGTTTTCAATTCTTTCAAAAGTTTGGAGAGGGGAGTGGCCCAACATCTTCTGATTGAATCATGTTCAAGGAGTTACCAAAGGAGGCTGTAGTTACTTAGACTCATGCTGCTAGGGTATCTGGGCTTTGGTCATTGCTGGGTGTACCCCCCTGAACTTGATGGAGAGTGGATAAAAAAGTTTAGGCATGCTGTGAAGAAGGTAAGGACTACACCAGGTGCAGAACCCTTGCCACTGGCAGAAGCAATCCATGCTTCAAACATGCACAAAGAAAGAACAGCTAGAAGGATTTCTTTCCAGATAAGCACTCTCCGAACCACGAAGAAGGAACAACACACTGGAAGAAGTGGAAGAAAAACAAAACTGCAGAAATACCCCCCAAAACACACACACACACACACACACACAAGCGGTATAAACAAACATGACAAGAGGGGTAATAACAAGAGTAGCATGCATCATGGTAAACCCCAAAGAAAGAGTAGCAACATCACTGTGTGGGCGACAGATACATAGATAGAGATAAGATGTGCAGAACATACCAGGCCCATTCCATCAAGCCCCACAAGCCATTCAGGATGAGCAGAGAGCATCTGCAAAGTTTGATCTGTGTAGTATAGTCGCACCCATATCAGTGGCAGCACTCCTACATGCTTGTGCACTCCTGGATGCCAGCTTAATTGTGCACATTGCTTTCCTCCACCCTACTCACCCAGCATCTGATAAACAAAAGACAACCCCTCTCCAAGGCTCTCCTAGCACAATATGTTTTTACATTTTCATGAGTTCAGTAAGTATCTTACACTTGAAAGTGTCCATGATGAGTTCAGTAAGATTATCATCTTTTTGGTCCAAAGTTTGTCATCAGCATTTTGGGCAAATTTATTTTCTCATAGACACAACTTTTCCCAATAAGAATTTGGTTGGGGTCCTCCACACCTGCCTTCATGTTAGTGAGCCCCACAAAATAAGGGCAGACTGCTTTACCGCATGTGCAACTCGCCATATCTCATGCTGCACTGCTGCCCATTGTTGCTTTTCTGCATCATTTTATCATGCTCATTACTTTCATCCAGGGCTTGAGCAAGGGCAGTCTGGATGCCTGGAAATGTTGTAGTTCCATAAGTTCCATAGATGCTTTCCATACACCTGCCACAGTAGTACCACAAACAGATGAACGGATCTAATGTGGCAAGTGCATCATGGGTTCAGTCAATGTTTCTTACAACATAAGATAGGACCCACTTTCTGTTCTACAAATAAAGCAATTCTCTCAGATAGCCTAGAAACTTGCATTGGGGAAATTCTTTCCACTCTCTCAAGCACTGGATTCTCTGAAAATATGGGGAATTGCAGTACATGTGAACGACATCAGTGCATAGTGCATACCAGATGCTTGTACCAAAATTGTCCAATTCCAGTGAGCCCCTTATCGTCAAGGAAAGCTCACTCCACCTGCACCAAGTGGTCATTTACAAATCTCCTTCCCAGTACTGCTGAGGGCAAAAATGAGCCTTGAGGTTGCTGTGCTTCTGCATACAGCCCCTTTGACACCCATTCAACTTCATCAAGCTGCCAAATAGGAAGCAAAAAACCCATAATTATCCCCATTGAAATAATTGTTTTAAAGTGTGCAACCCAGGCTTGGTCTTATGTATAGGAAGGAATAAAGTTTGGAGGCAGAGAATGCAAAAGTTTAGCCTCACTGAGTGAACACACAGATACCAAGTTACAAAAATGACATGAAAACGTGGGAATGGCAAATGCACCTTTGCTTGTTGCTTTATTTGAATGGCAGCTTCTTTCATATTTGAGATTGCTGATATAAGAGGGTTAGCTGACACACCAGGAGCCCTGCATCCAGCCGGCTGTGTTTGCACTCCCATAGCATCAGACTATATAGACCACATGGTAAACAATTGAATTCAAAATAATTGAGTTATGTTCATTTCAATACATATGCCTTTGCTGCTTTGAACTCTTGGGTTACAGAGAACTGTGGGTACCAAAACCCAGCAAGTTTGTGTAGTCAGTTTTTGCAGATGATTGCACCAAAATTACCTGCAGGTCTGTTGCATATGTTACATAGTCTAAAGGCAGCACTGCATTACTAGATAGCCACATTGCCAATAGGCCCAACAATTTTGTAGCTGCAAGCAAAGAAAATATTACCTTGTGCTGGAGACTTCAATATCCATTAGCAAAACATTGTGCAACCTACTTGTCTACCTACTGCAGAGAAGACAAATACTTACTCTGAACAATGAACCTTTACTCAGCTTTTTCCTTGCCTTTTATGTATGTTTTTCTTTTGATTTTTCTTCCTCTCAGAACTATAGAAAAATTGAAATGCAATCTGCCATTTGAATGAAGGTGAGATACGAAAATGAAATATCAAACTTATACTGGTATTCGCTGTATCAAGCTTCAAGGATCACAAGGAGGGGGAGAGCCAAGCAGTCCACTTATGAGTTATTTAAATTGAATGTGGGTTGGGAATTTTTGAAGGCATTGTTGTTCCCTGTCCCAAGTTATCATGGAATGCACAACTTGTCAAAGTTGCTTACACTGGAACTTTTTGCCTAGGCTTTTTGCCCAGGCTGCTCCACATCCACTTTGTTTGGCTCCCTCCATGGCTACTTGCACTGCACCATTAGCCTTCTCTGCCTACAGTAAAGGCCAATAGTACTTGCGTGAAATTCCATGCAATCTTCCAAAACTGTGTCAATGTCATGCACATTTCTCTCATAGGTGTGCCAATGGGGCACAAATTTTTCTTACATGTTCGTATATGATCATCAGCTTCTTCATCACATTTTACACACTGTGGAAACCACTTTCCACTTTCAGAAGAAAGAAACAAAACCCACACTCAGTTTCTTTCCTCCTATTGTGGCTGCAGAGTTCCACAAAGCACGAAATCTGATATTTAGGGTACAATACTTCATCACTATCATCTACAGTGAAAAAAATCTAGCTTCAACACCCAACATCAATAAAAAGGTAAAATTGCAGCAAAAGAGGATATTGTTGCAAATCACCCTCCTAATATTTAGGGAACACATTCAACCCACAAAAGGAGTATATGCCCATTGTGAAGAAGAATGACAATTTGTAATCGAATTTGCCCAAAAGTACATTCAAGTACCTTTGCTTTCTTGAAAATCTTCAACTACTCCCTTCTCCCCCAACTGAATCATTTGTCCTCTTCCTCATTTTCAGGCAACAAAGCAGCCTGGTCAAGAATCAGTTCCACCAACCACAGGTGCCTCAACCACTCATATTATCTGTGGTACCAATTCCTGTTGCTTTCAGACTAGTGTCTGTATTCACCCCTGTACTCTTAGAACATCTGTTACTATTTCCTCTCATGCTGCACCTTCCTCTTTCTTGAGCCCCACCTTTTGTTGTTTGATCCCACATCTCCATCCTCCAACCCTTCATCAGACTTGACCATTTGATCTTGAACCCCACAATTTTTTCCTTCTACAAACTTTAACCTTTTCCTTCAGCAGAATCACATCTATACCCCAAATGAACAGGACCACTCAATTTGCGATCATAAAAAACATTTTGAAATTTTTAGCACAACAAGATGGTTTGCCAGTTGCAAGTGATGGTCAATCTAACTTGAAGTAACCTAACTCCAGAGGCTGCCGGAAAAAGTTGTAAAGACATAAGCATATAGCTTTCTAGACACAAAGACACTGCATCATGGGGAAATAAGTAACTTAGAAGGCCAACAAACTGCACACCCAAATATCCAATTTTTGAAGCTCCCCAAACCGTAGGGGTATCATATGCACTTCCAGCTAAACCCTAAAAACATCTTTTAAAAGCCCATAACACAGACCTGACATTAAAGATGTACTTTGGTGTTCTTGCATTTTCCATATAGCAATTAACTTTGAAACAATTCTAATCACCTCCACTGAATGCCTAACCATTACCCAACAGATACAATAGGCAAAAGGAACATGGCCTCAGTCGATTTGACAAACCTTTTTCACACCACCCACTGAACCCTTTCACCAAAACTGTTTCCAGAGCTTCATGCAGACAGTCAGTATGTTCCCCTTCCAACAAAAATAGGTACTTCAACCAACCTTGTTTCCAATGGTACATTCGAGCAGTGAAGTAACCACATCCTGTGCTCAGGTGGACACATAATAAGGAGCAAACTAGAATGATCAACCAACCTGTTCCAAATGATAGATACATTGTTGGAATTTTTTTTCCCTTTTGTGCTTTTTTTTTTTAGGGTTTTTTTCAGGGGAAACCGGAAATGATCTCCATTGTCCATGGGCGACTGAAAATGATTGAACTCAATTGTCAAAAAATCTTTGGAGAAATAAGACACCACACATGTCTTTTTCACTAATCAAAGGTAACTAACTTACCACTAGGCCAAAGCTAATTCGCTAAGACACAACGACCTTATGGTGAACCCTAGACTGACATGACGGCAACGCACGTCAGCATCCAAACTGAAATGACACAGGTAAACTCCACTCCAGCATGAAGCTAGGGCAGCCTGTGCTCACAGGAAGACATATATAAAAAGCAAGCTAGATGAACCAAACTGGTTCCAATGATACACACCAAGGAAGGACCAGTACACACCTACGAACCCCTGCAATCGTCAAAACACTCTCCAACCCACTTCCACCATGTCGTAATGTAACAGTGTTGGTGTTTTACAATGCACCCCTCAAAAGAAAAAAGCAGCAATTATAGGTACTAAATTGGCAGGTTCGCCAAACCGATCACAAATTGAAACAGAGCATAAAAACTGACTTTCCTGTGTAGTTTTGTTATGATTCACCTTGGCTCTACAATACTGGTTGAGGTACTGGGGATGCTCGGTCGTGATCCTTGCTCCTGATCTGACTGTTTACCATCCTTAGACTTATCACTCCACACAAGTGTATTGCCACTTGGTCCAAGAGTGTCAAGCGTAAACGAGCGTGGCTTTGCACTTCCATCAACCTCAGGAACATCCATATCTGTATGATGTGTCAGTAATTCGACAACACGAGTCATTGTTGGACGCATGGTGCCAACTGATTGTGTGCATAATAGAGCTACCTCTATCACCCTCATCACCTCCTCCTCTGAATATTCATCACCCAATAAGGTCTGATCCACAATGTCCTTCAGCTTCTTCTTCTCATGTAAGTGCCATGTCTGCCCTCCCGATAACAGTGCAATTCTTAGTTCAGAGTCGAAAAAATTTGGAACAATTTAAGAGTTGAATAATGAGAACTGGGCACAAGAGTACTAAAACAAACCTTAAAAAACATGAACCATTTTTAAACATACAAATCAAACTTCTGAGGAGAAAGATTGCATCATGAAAACAGTTCATCTTAGGAAGAAGCATACCCAGTCAAGAAGGTATGCCATCTCTGGAGGTAAACGAAGGTCTAAGTTGCCACGACCACTGACAAGCTCTAGAGCAACAATCCCGAAGCTGAATACATCAGCCTTCTCAGTAAGTTGGCCACGCATTGCATATTCCGGTGCCAAATACCCACTGAATCACACCGAGCCACAATGACATAGAAAGTGCTTCAGTTGTACATTCCAATCATGCATCTTCCTCTTGGAAAAAACCAATTATCAACTTCCAATCCCAGTTGCACATTCAGGAGGAGAAAAAAAGAAGGGAAAAGTCTATGATCACAAATAGCAGTATATTGCAAATTATGGATGGGTATAAGTATCAATACACAGTTCCAGCAACACGGGTGCTGATATGGCTTTGACTATCCTGAAACAAGCGTGCCAATCCAAAGTCGGCGATCTTAGGATTCAGATCCTTGTCTAGCAAAATGTTGCTGGCTTTGATATCCCGATGAATTATCCGTGTTTGACACCCCTCATGCAAGTAGGCTAATCCACGCGCTGTTCCCACTAAAATCTTCAACCTTATTGGCCAATTCAGTTTCAACCCATTTGCTTCATCTGTGCACCATCATCACACCCCTCAGCAAGGTCAAGAAAAGAAATTCAAGATCTATCAGTTGTGGTTCCTCATTCAAGGAAAAAGCCTGATGAAGCCCAAAAGATCAGAGCTTGTACCAAACAAGGCCTGATGGAGGCTTCTATTCTCCAGGAACTCATACACCAGAAGGCGCTCATCGCCTTTCAGACAACAGCCACGAAGCTTGACAAGATTACGATGCTGAACTCCAGTTATGAGCATCACTTCATTCAAAAACTCTTCCTGCCCTTGTCTTGAGCTTACAGACAACTGTTTAACAGCCACCTCTGTACCATCTGGTAGCACACCCTGCACACCACAAGCAAGCAAAGTGCCACTCAATTCTTGTCCATATCCTTCTCAAAATGGGTTGCTACTTGGGATGCACAGCCTAGGGGCGCACCCCTGCACCCCCTGGTTCACCTGAGACTGTGCACACCAAATAGTAAACCTCTCCTCAAACACAGACTATAAGACCTCATGGGTTTCAATATCTGTGGTTTTACACTGGTATGCATTCTCAGTAAAAATGGACACAACATTCATACGAGATGATGATTGTGTGGTTGTTACCTTGTAAACAGCACCAAATCCACCCTCACCAAGCTTGCTTGCTGCTTGAAAATTTTTGGTAGCAGTCTTCAAGACACTGTATGAGTAGATTGTTGGCTTTCCTTCAATCTTCAAAATCTCTGCAATGGGACACATTAAATAGTCAACAAACCCTGAAAAAAACCACTACTGTATCCAAGAGCAATTGATCTGCACTTGAAAGCTCCAAACCAGAAAGCTTCTAATTGCAACCCAAAAAAAAAATCCTAGAAAAACCACCACTATGATATCAAGGGAGCAAATTGATCTGCAAAACCCGCAAAACTCAAATTTGAACCCTAAAGCAACACAAAAACAAACCCTAAACAAAGAAAAAACCACCACTATATCCAGGGAGCAAATTGATCTGCAAAACCTGCAAAAAATATATATGAAAATTTAATTGCATTTTGTTCAAGCCAGGATTGGAAAAATAATTAATTAATTAATTACCATCCAGTTCTTGAGTTGCATCTGGAAATCTCCAAGCTCTTTTCTTGCGTCGACATGAAAGCCAAACAAACACAGCCAGTGCACCCAACAGCAGAGCAGTGATGGTCCCTGCCACTATAGGGAGAACGCTCACATGCACCTTGCCTCCTCGAGCTGCTGCTGCTGCAACAAGCACCCATGAGCAGCACACCATCCAAAACCAACAAAACCCTATGAGAGTTTTGCACCCAGAAAAACCACAAGAACCTTGAGAGTGCGTACTAATGGTTTGCTTTTGTTGCAGCATCATGCAATGCATGTCAAAGGCTAGAGGTGGTGCAATCAGGAATTGAGCAGTTGGTAATCAAGAAGATCGGAAGTTGTGAAGAAGTAGCTACCTGGAGCAGGAGCTGGACTGATATCATAGCAGGTACTAGGTGGGTTGAGATAATAGGGGCAGATGTGGCACAAGTCGGTTGTGATGTTGCAGTAAGAAGGCATAGCTTGTTGAAGCAAAAGGGAGATGTTGAGGTCGGGAGGTGGGTAGAAAGTTACGTCACAGAAGCAAGTGGAAGACTCCGCCGCCATTTGTTGTAAACCTTGGCAGCAAAGCGCAGAAGGCAAGGGATTAGTGCTGGCGTTGCTTTGGAGATAATCGAGACAAGGAACAAGCTGTCCTATCCGTTGGCTGCACTGGTTTATCTCACATCTCGTCAGATTTCGCGCCAGATTGCTGCATGACAGCGTTGGGATAGTGATCACTTTCGCTGCAGCTGGTGCCGGCGCTGATGCACTTCCCTTAGTTGTAGCTGTTCGCGATGAAAGTGGTGAAGCTCCCCCGGGATGATGCAGATCAGCCGCTGCTGCTACTGTAACGTCCCAGATCAGTGCGAGTGTGATGATCATTACTGTTAGCCGACCGCCACCGGCTGCTAGAACTAGTGCAGCTACTGCTATATTCCCCATTGCTCACTTTCCTGCTGCTGCTGCTCCTATTGCGACTGCTGCAAACAACAGTAGACAAACTCACGAACGTCCTTATGAACCCATCTTTCGCACAGTCACACAGCAGCAGCTTGCAGATGAAAGCTCCTTCCTTCTACTACAGCTGCTTCTAGTCCATCATGTGGCTAGAGATCAAGAACCTGGGGCCGGCGTCCTGCATTCTCGATAAACACCCACTGACTAGCTAGCTAGCTAAAAGACTTGTAGCTGCAAGCTCTCAACATTCACAGATGAGCATGACCCACGCACATGAAAAGAGCACTAGAAGTACAGCTGCATCAGGCATTCAAGCTCCGTCTAATTCCAACTTCATGATACTACATCAGCTGCTGCAACTCATGGGAAGAAACAAACAAACAAGCAACAAGCTTTCTCCACGGCAAACAAAGATCGGAGGCGACGACGGGGTAGGGAGCGAGCCTGTCGCTGGTGCGACGGCGTTGCCAGGGCAGCTAGGGTCCAAGCGCAAGCGCAGCAGCCGGAACTTGGACGCGTGCGAACCGGGTAGGAACTGGAAACCAAACCAACACGGACAGGAAACTACTGTGCTCTTTACCCTCGTAATAACCAGATAATTACTCTCCCTCGTAGGGCCTGCTTCAGTCCTAGGTTACTAGAAAGCACCAAGTGGGCCACAACACCTTAAACGGGTCATAATCACCTTCAGTGGTCCATAATGACCTAATAAGAGGGCCAAAATCACCTTAAGTGGGTCTTAATCTCCTTAGTGGGCCCTATTGACCTGCCAGAACCACCTTAATTGAGTCATCATCACCTTAGTGGGCCCTATTCACTTAAGTGGGCTAGGATCCCCTTAAGTGGGTCATCATCACCTTAGCGCGGCATAAATACCTAACTGGGACAGAATCACCTTAAGTCGGTCAAAATCACCGTAGTGGGCCATATTTACCTGACTGGGACAGAACCACCTTAAGTGGGTCAAAAGCACCATAATCGGCTATAATGCCCTAACTAGACCAAATCACCATTACTGGGGCAGAATCATCTTAAGTGGGTCATAAACTAGCTGTACCATTTGGCTTCAAAAAAACTAGTAATTGCATAATGGTTTTCTGAACTTCCCAAGCCTCTCTCTCTCACACACTCACTCACTCCTTGCTTGCCACATGAGAGTGCAAATTTACAATCACAAGTGGGCGGTTTAGTAGCTAGATTATAGAGAGGGTTGGGGAAATAATTGCACTCAATTTTGGATATTATACACAATGGTGGTAGAGACCCACATATTGGGTGAAGGTAGAACTGCTGCTCTTAGTGTATGAGAGAGAGAACATCTCCTCCCAAGCGCCTCCCCTAATTTTTTAACCCTATTATGCATTGGGCTCTACTTCTACTAGTTTTAGGTAGTCAAAAGGGGTAGACCTCAAAATTAGGAAAGGGCTGCCCATGTGAGCAGGCCTTGCTTAGCATTAAAAGTACAAAAGGTGGCAGAAGCTGTTGTTCCATGGGAATGACAGAATCCTTGTCCTTTTGATTGCCAGATGCATCTTCCAAAATAAAGGAGGTGCTTTCAAATACAAAGGAAAAAATTGTGAATGGTGGAAAGGTCTCTTTGATTGAGAGAAGGCATGCTTACAACTGATGGGGGTGCTTTCAAAACTGTACAAAGAATGCTGCTTTCTGCTATAGTGAACCGTTCAATCTAAATTGGTCCTTGTTTCTTGTTTCTTTTTCTCTCCCTTTCTTGGGTGTTTTCTTTTTATGAAATTTGGCAGGGTTTCATCATTCAACCTCTTGTCTATTCAATCTCTTGTCTATAGTGTGAAGTTACTAAGCAACCCAAGTTGAAAATATGGGTAACAACCAGTGTTGTTCTGGTATCAGGTATTGGAGATACCAGAATGTTCATGCTAGCAAGTTTTTGATTTTTGCATTTGGTGTAAATTGTTTATTTATAATTTTCAGAACATCCAGGTTTTTGGTACCAGTAGGGTCTCAATAAGTTGCTGCTTGTAATTTAACAGTATCAATATTATGAACATGGGTATGTCAGAATTCCAACTGGCCAAATAACAACCCAGGTCCTGATATGGCTTTTGGTGTGGAAGTGTGTATGTTTTCAAGTTCAATTAGAATAAAAGAGTGCTAGAATGGGTAAAATCACAAACAAAAAGAAAGAACACAAACATTCAGCATCCAAGCAACTGATCCAACAAGCATCATGACTCATGAGCAAGTTGAGGGTGTGTAAAAATCCAAAATGCTGCAATTAGTAATTTACATGTTCAAAATTTGAATGCAAATTTGAATGGAAATGGTGAATTGACAATCCATAAACAATTCATTCTTAAAAAAGACATCACAACTTCAGATTAAATTTCCTACCTATTGGGGTGACTCTTTCCTGTCAAGAATGTGAATCCACTTTGGATATTTACTTTCAAAACATTTTTAATAGCCTCAAGAAAACCTAATTTGGAAACGATTCCAAAGATCCAAGACACCATGGGATTTGAAATCTCAAAATGGAAATTCATTTACGAGTGTTAAGAATCATTAATTTGCACATTCTCACTCTTGTGTATGAGCCAAAAACACTATATTCCCTATCTACCAAAATATGAATTGCACATTTTTTTGAGATCATGACTTATACATAAAAGTTCCAATTGAAATGTTTTTGAAAGGAAAATTTGTAACCCTTTAAAAAACATTTCCAATGTTGTATCATATGTTTGATATGGAAGTTGTTTTACTCTTGTTTTTTGGGTTTTAATGATCAAGAATCAAATTTGTCTTGTAAGTAAATGTGGCAAGGAAAATAGTTATGAAACCTCATTGACTTCTAAGTCAGATTTTGGTGAGCTCTAAATTTCTTCATGTAGGTTAGGACTTGGATTAATTAGATTGATTGGCAGTTGTGCTACTTTAGCATCATCTACCAAACAAGGGCTATGAGGCATTTCAACATAGTACCAATGTTCTTGCTCCACATGGTTATATTCAATGGTTGATAGTCCAACTATTTTTACAATGATGAGTAATTTTGCAATTGATGATGTGAGATTCAAAGGCCATATTTTTTAAAGATTACTTGCTTCTAAGTTTAATAACTACTAGCATCTATGTGCATTGGAATGTTGGAAAGGTTTTGGCACATTAATGGATTGTTGCATGCCTTGAATACATTAACAATCATTATTAATACAACATCTATATTAAATTGAGTTAAACATGTTGCCATTTTTTGTAAGGCCTCACACTTCCAAAAAAAATTATAATGACCAAAGGCACAACAAATGCCCTTTGTTTACATTTATGTCATTTCCAATATCTTTACTTTCTATGGCAATTATGTGCACCATGTATTTCACCAAATTTGGGCCATGTTTATTGATAACATGATTTTCATGGCCATAATACCATGTTTGAGGATTTTTAAAAAACTTTTATTGTTGTACATTTACAAAAAAACATGACTATGAATCAATTGCATATTCATGATTTTTATAACTTATTTTAATTCTAAGATTCAAATCACTTATATGGGACCTTTAAATTAATGCAAAATGAATGAAATCTTATTTTTTATTACTTTGATATTATATATAGTTTCAATTTTCCTCCAAATCATGTATAATGTATTGTGCATTCATTCAAATGTTCAACAATTCTTAGAATTGAAGTAAGAACAAACCTAATCTTTAAGTTGATTTTCACCATAAAAAATATTAAATATCACCATTGATGATACCCAAATTGAAAAATGTCCCTTGAAATAAACCTAAAATCTAAAAACCACCCAATTCCAACAAAGATACCAAGGGCAAATCTCAATTATAAGGCCTAGGATTACAAGACTAGTCCATTGATAACTCAGAAGCAGTTCATATTTATTTATTGTGAGTGCATCTCAAATATCAATGTTTTTTTTTTCAATGGATCACTTTGATTAGCATTGTTTTTAACGTTCCCCAACGTGTTGACATTGTTTTTTACTACCAATGAATTAATGTGAGAAGGGGTTTTCCTTTACCTTTTAAACAAAGAATATAAGACAAATTATAATGCTATTGGGGAATATCTCAAGAGGGTGCAAAGTGATCGTTTCATTTTTTGAATAAAATAAATTTAATAATTGGTTTGTGACAACCCTTGGAGATAATCAACTATTTTTCCATTTGTGAGAATGGGTACCTTGAAAACTAGTTGATATTTTTAAATAATATTCTTGATGCCTTGGGTACTTTTCACAAAACCAATTTTTTTAGGGGAAATAATCAATCCAATTCTTACAACTATATGAAAAAATTGAAACCAATGGTGCTCACAAAAATATGAGAATTGCCCAACATTGGTTCGTACTTGCAATTTTGTTGATACAAGAACAACAATAGTGACAACTTGAGAAATGGGTGTTTAACAACTTGGGTGAAAGTTGACAACCATTATTGGTAACGTATATAGGCATTTCACTTGATACCAATAGTGGTAGAATATGGATAACAAGCAAGCTACCATACTACTATTACCTAAGGCAATAGCAACCTAGTTATGACTAAGGATTTGAGGTAATACAAGCCTTCTACTAATCTTATATCAATTTTAATACCAAATTTGCACCTTTCTCATACCAACAAAAAATCAATCTCAAACCCAATACCAAGAGGAGATTGGTGATAATTTGTTAAAACATACACAATAGCAAGACCAACTAGTAAGTTTAAAACTTGATACCAGACCAACTAGTATGTTCCAAACTTGATACCAAACCAACTAGTATGTTCAAAACACTTGCAAGATGATAATAAGGTTGTTAACAACCCACCATAAGTTCTTCCATTTCTTGAAAACCATATAGAGAACAACAAAGAAATTGGTCTAGTATATATATTGTCTTTTCTATATACTATATACCCACTTATGTGGTGGGGGTGAAAAAATTGGTTTTGATATATTTATGAATGCAATTCTCAAATTTTCAAAAACTTTCAAAAGATCACGTTTATGACTACCAATTGTTTCTTTCATGAAAACTATTGATTATTTTATGTTTTTGACATAACTAGAACCAATAATTCACTTATTATGATTATCCCCTCTTTTAGTCCAATATTTCTTGCCACCATATTGATAACTATGGATATCCTTTGTTGTCAACTCTTCCTCAAACTTGACATCAAAATATTGTTATTGATTTCAATATCATAGCAATGCATAGAAATTGCATAAATAAAAACATGACATTCTCGAAAGAACTTCACAATGAATGATTTCTTTTACCCCAAAATTAGGAGAATTTTGGAAAACATATGTTATTCTAATGTAAATTTCACAATTTTAATAAATTTTTGGGAAAAACCTTTTAATTTTCAGTATTTTTTTTGAAGAAATAAACCCTTATTAGCATCTTCCTTAAAGAACTAGAGACACCCATGAGAAAAGCCCCAAGGTACAAACAATCATAGTGTCAATGGTTGTATGTAACTTATTCAATATACGATTTTTTCAATGTTACATTTGTGGTGATTTATTTGTACTCTAGGTTACTTGTTCATGTAAAAAGTATTGCTCCAAGACATGCCTTGTAAAATGTTTAGTTGTTCTTGTCTTCAACCCTAAACCCATACTTTAATTATAATTATTTTAAGTTTTAGTAAAATGTGTTTAATTTTATCCCAAATTTTTCTTATTTTTATATAAGTTCCATAGTTTGTGCCTCTACCATTAGCCTAGGCCAAAACCAAGCAAAGAACAAAAGTTGGCATAAAAATTTATGGTAACCAATGAGGTGAGTGAACTTAAAGGGCCCAATTTGTTTTTAAAATTTTGGGAAGGTGAAGGTGTTGAATTTTTTGTTGTTCCCACTAGGTTCCCAATGTGTTTTTTAACATATTCCCAATAGCATCTCACTTCATTTCATATTCGATGCCCTAAGTTTTACTTTTGTAACCAATATAATCAGCTCAAAAGGAAGAGACTATGATACATCTATTTTTGTCAAAAACTTGATTAAATATTTTTGTGATGATGCCCATCTCAAAAGGGGAAAAAAATGTGATTATGAGGGATCCCCACAACTTATTGATATGAATCACATTATATAATACTTATGGAAGTAAAAATATGGCAAAATTTACTAAACAAACAAATGAAGGCTTGTAATTTACCTAGTGGATATTGGTTAGAGAAGTTGATAGAGCTATGGTTAGAGAATTTGCATGTTGATGACCCTTTTTAAAGATTTTAAACCATTGATGTTATAGTTGAAAACCACATGTAGTCGCCATGGCCATATCAATGGGTTATCCTAAACCACAATATCAACATTCTACTATTGAAATTTTAGTGCAATTTCACACAATATTGTGATTGCAATGAACAAGGTTAAGAAGTCCAAAAAGGTCATAATGTAACAAAAAAAAGGAGGCAACCTAAACCTCAATCATTCCATTCAAACAATAGTCATTCTCCACAACAAATCCATGATCCATATACACAACAATAACAATTTTAGCTCTTTAATATATTTACACCATTCAAATATTCCCAAACCATCACAATTATTGTTGGTTCCTCTTTGCTAATTGTGTATGAATCCTATTCACCTTTTTAACCAATATTCCAACTAATGAAGTTTAGTAGAGCTTGTTAGATCAAATCAACCTAGACTTTTTCAATTGGCCACCTTGGTCTTACACAACATCAAGTCCTCGGCCATAACCCCATAAATGCACTCCCAATAGTTCATCCACAATTTAAACAAAAAAGAGACAATTTTCCCAACCACCCGACTTCCCCAAAATTCCCAAGACAAGAGTTTCAAATTTTCTAAGCAACAACCCAACTAAATTCTCATGGATTGATGTCCTATTAGACTAGCTAGTATTGTCCCCTATAGAGCCTCATGAACTCCAATAGTTCTATTTATTTGTTTTTTCATGACATATTATCCTATTTAAGACACCTTAACTATAGTGTGTAGTGGCAGAACACTTATAATTGGAATAACTACTAAAACTAAAAATGTTGAGGGCATTCTTCCTATCAACATCTCTTTCATGAACCTTTTGGATTTTTACTCCTCATGGATTCTCACATGTTTCATGACACAATCTACTCAAAACAAAAGGAAAAGAGAACCTAGCTTCCAAAATCCCTTCCTCCTTTATCTTAGCATCCCCCATCCTCTCCGCACTTCTTTTGAAACCTTTGCAGAGCTCGCCATTTCTGAAAACTATTGAAGAACAACTAAGAAAAATCATCACATTCACTGCTCATGCCTTTCGCAAAGCAAGCACACACTTCAAAACTCTTAAAAGAAGTAACTTGCAATCGATAACACAAGCACTCCATATCCACACAACTAGGTGGTCTTCATCCCAATTTGATTTTTAGTTAACCTCCTTTCATCCCACAATACATTGTTGCACTATAAACTTGGGTGTTTATAGGTCCCCATTTTTCATCTCTTGCCTAGTTTGTGGTCATCCTTAAAATCCTACCAACACCTTCAACTAGGGATGAATTGACAAAAGAAAAGAGGAACCATGGCACTAACTTGATTATTGACAAACTTAATGGTCTCACACATGCAATGTCAAAAAATAAACAAAGAATAGTAAAATCAAAACAAACACTAGAGACATAGAAACAAAAAATCAAGGACATACACATGAAAAGCTTGGAAATCAAATTCGAAATCACATCTAACCTAAACATTAGGAAATTGGTAAAGACACATGGTAAAGCTTGTGTAAACATGAAAAGCTTGGAAATTGGCTTTGGAACACACACACAACCATAAAAAAGCTTTGAAATTGGTGGAGCCTAAAAACCTTGGAAATCAAGATATAAACACAGTTTGGAAAATAAGAAGAAAGCAAGGATGAGTAAGTAGAGTGAGGCCCAAAGTGAGGATTACTTCATGGATAAGTCTATTGACCTACATGTTGTATAAAGACATGAACCCTTAACCCGTAAATATTTATAGGGATTTCAAGCTTGATATTGGTTCAAACTTTTCATATTTTTTGGATGATAGGAAAAAAATTCAATATAAAACACTTCAAGTATGGTTCACACTTATTTCTACAACATTTGAACTTGTGACAATCAAC
>Ga0209208_10006073_pt1 | contig 16697 bp, 15 predicted proteins | sample S1TSphfallax_3_FD_187694 | JGI IMG/M metagenome (GOLD analysis project Ga0209208, IMG submission 187694) | Host-associated microbial communities from peat moss isolated from Minnesota, USA - S1T2_Fd - Sphagnum fallax MG (SPAdes) (version 2) | ecosystem: Host-associated > Plants > Peat moss >...
GGGCTGTTGCATGTTGTTGTAGAGCTATGCGTCTGTGACTAATTGCTTGGTCTCAGTGCACTAGCAGAAAGGAATCTTCTTATTGATGTCAACAGTATGTGACTGAGCAATGACTAGTTTTGATTGCAGGTGGCACAATATGTTCTGTGGTTTGGCTCCAGCATCTGCCTCGGAAAACTTCATGGCTGGTAACATGTCTGATCTCAGTTCTTTATCAGGCTGATACGAATTGTCATATCTTCACCGAGTATGTTTGCATTGACATGCAAGGAACATGAGTTACAAATACTGTATTTTGATGGGCTTTTATAGTAGAGAGTCTATTGGCTTTTGGCCTGCTCCTAAACTGTGGTGTACGTCGCAATTATCCTTTCAGGGGAGATTGTGCTTGCAGTTGGATCAAAACTTGGAGCAGTTTTGCAGTGGTTGGCTCAGGTATCAGACTTTCTCAACTGAGTTCACTGGGTACATTATACTGCAAAGGGGTCTGATTTTTCTGTCTAGCTAGCTTGATGTGGTGATACTGATCCGGTGGTGTGTTTGGATTGCCTGTGGGTGCAAGGGATATAGGTCGTTGCAAAAAACAAGGCAGGCTCTCGTCTGTTGCACCTTCGTTGGGTTAATCCGTTTCAAGATGAGGGTGTGCGTGAGGTCAGCTAATCAGTCTCTAGATTACCAGTGTATATAAATTGATGTACCTCTGGAAGTCAAAGAATTACTGCCTACAATTGCCTTGTAAATAAAAAACAGCACTTGTAGATAGCATTTGACATTATGTTCATGCACAAACGTACAGTTTTATGAAGATTGTTTATTCTTAGAAACCAGCTTGGTTTCTGACGCTTTGATTGTTGGCAGGTCATGGCAGTGATGATGCCAGCAGCTGTGGGCTCAGGCATGCTGCAAATAGCCACCTTTACTGATCTGTATTTTGCTTCCTTTCTTCCAGGTGCTGCTGCTGCTCTTGGATGTAAGTGTTTTCTCCACTCAAACCTTTTGTAAAGTTTTATTGAATGTTTTTTCCTTTGAGTCCGAGATACATAGGAAGCTGTGAAGAACATGGAAGCTGTTAGGCATGCATGGAAATGGTTTCTCTCAAAACAAAATTGATATATGGTGACCATACTTCATCATAACAGCAAGGAGCCTGGGACATGTCATCATGTAATTGACACCAAGCAAGTCTTGTGAAGTTTGTTTTCTGACATTTCCTTTGCAATTCTTGAGTATGGGGGGGGTGCACAGATGCCAACCTGTTGGTGATGGCACCATTGGGGATCCTCTCTAGTTCCATCCTACTCCCTCTGCTGCCCATCTTTTCCCGTCTTTCACAGGTGTAGTACAAACACTTTGATTCTGGACTGTACTTAATATCAGCCAGATCATAAGCAAGATATGGGGTGAAGGGTTCCTATGTTTCTATCTGTTCAAAGTAGCACTTAGTAACAAAAGGAATTATTTATTGCCAGGGATTTATAACAGATCTCTTGAATCACTAATGTTGATTTATTCAAGATCCAGAGTCTCTTTGTGATTATGCGTTCAAACTACTACTAGATTGTGCTAGATGTTACACAGCTACAATGAGGGTCACTGATTAAACTGGTATGAGTTCTTGGGAAAGAATGAACCGTTGTCTTGCCCTGTTACACAAGTTAAAATATGTCCACCTACAAAACAGAATACAGAAGCCCTAATGGCAAAGAGACACTAAAGCTTGGTTGGCAGACTTCAAATTATTCTTGTTCAAGTAGATGCATTCAGCGCTTATCCTGGCATCGTCTCTAATAGCTCTGGTCCTGACATTTGTGGATGACAGCCTCAGTACTGGCCAATACTACAAGAGCGCATACGACAAGGACTTCTTTTATCCATGGTTAAGAAACATACTACAATACTCACTGCATTATGTTATTTTAGTCTTTAAATTTGCTTTGTTAAAGTCTAACAAACTGGTGTGTTGCTTGGTTGAGTGCAGGCAGTGACTCTTTCAATGATCAGTCATGACACCACTGGCAAGACCAATTGTTCGAGTTCTGTTTGAACGTCGTGCCTTTGGTGCACCAGCATCTGGCTTAGTTTCATCCCTTGTAATCTGCTGTAAGTTCACATGTAGCAGTGGCTGGATATACTCTTGTACAAAAAATTGCTTATATTGTCCCTTACAAAAACTGTGCTGTCTATTGCGCTGTCTTGAACTCCTTAATTTTCTTGTATTGCATATGTGAGAATGAAATTTGTGGATACTGCAGATGTACTGGGATCAACATTTTATTTAGCACGTGATGTGTTGGTGAGGGTGTTTTATGCTTTGGGTGATGGTCAAACCCCTTTCTACATCAGCTTGGCTGCAATTGTAGCTAATGCTGCTTTGGATTGGCTGCTTGTGTGCTTTGGTGGCTTTGGTGCTCCAGGATTGGTATGCAACCATTTCTTTCTGCATTGAACCCATCTGTGGATGCATTGCTCCAAGGGTGTGTTGAAATATGAAGGTAGCGTTTCTTCTATGGTATGCCACACCTTTGGGAAATCTGTAAATAGATAGTGTCCTCTATGTGTTCTCATGAAACCTTTTAGAAGCCTCTGGCAGGTTTCATCATATTCTACATGGATGAGAATTGCTAACACAGTGATGGAGCTGCCATCTGCATTTTAAAGTTCTAATTGATAAATAGGAGAGAGTTGTTATCTCAAAACTTGCCATTCTTTGTGCTATTCAGGTGTTGGCAATAATGGTTGTGAATATAGCCTCAGCAGGAGCCCTATTGACACAACTCTCAGGTAGACTTGGAGGTATGACAACTGACAATCAAGAGTAAATGAAATTGTGGGCATGGCACTAGATTGATGATCTCATTCAGCTGCTTGCTTGCATTAAGGTGTGAATTCATTCTGTGAAGAGCACACTGCTCTTTTCACTTTCCAGCAGCAAGCAAATAGTTTTGGCTACCTTGCAAGTGGTTATGGATGGTCACCACATGAGACACATGCTAGGTCTTGACTCTCACTATTGAGTAATAGAGCTATTAAGACATTTTCAGCTTTGAAAGGAGGCATAATTTGTGGCAGGTGACAGATACAGTATAATTGTGAACTTGTCAAAAGCATACTGTCATTTTCCCACCTGCAATTAATCAATCTCTTGCCTGATAGTTGTGGATGACCCCTGAACATTTTTGCACATTGTGCCTATACACTTTGGGACTTCCATTGTGATACATTTCTGAGATAGTGGAAGCACTTCTTGTGCTGGGATTGTGTTCAGGGTTGCAACTTAGTTGGGAGGGACCGGTGCTTTTACTGGTGGGTTGCAGCCTGTATTCTTCAGCAATCACAAGAGTTTCATATGACCAAATATTTGTGCTGCTTTCAAGGTGGACTAGCCACTGGATTGTGGACTTCACATCACTTGGTTTAGCAAGTACAGTAGGAGTCATGTCCTTCGCACCGCTTCTATTTGTGCAAGTCCCAGAAATTAGGTCTGTGTTGCAACTTGCACTCAGCAGATTTGATTCTGAGATGATACAGTGATTTCCTTGCTTTTCTGCAAGATTTCAAATGAAATTTTAGGAATGCCTCAGAGTTACAGTTGTGGAGATGTATGCATAAGTTAATAGGGGGGAACAAACGGTCAAGCTTATGGGTTCCACTGTATGAGAATGGCTGCATTTTTGGTGTGCCCAGTGACTTGGATTATGTCATTTTCACAGGTCTAATTACCTAATTACAGTTGTTCAGGATGTCTATGGGTCTTCATCTTTCACTCTGCATGCATACACACTAGGGGGAACATTTGCAGAAGTCATGAAGTCCGAACTCTAAATCTTCATTTCCAAACTCTTCGGCTTTGTCTTCACATGTATCAAAAACTTCCTCTTGCATCTTGACAATCCTGTGTGCCACAAATTCTAGCATTATGCTTATTCATCTCTTTTTCCCTCAGATTGAGGTAAGCCTCCTGTTGTAGAGGAACTACTTTGGAGGCACAGGCCCACATTGATGCATACTTCTCTGGACCTGCCCTATTCATGTAAATTCATGTCATCTCAAACCAGCACAACAGTTTCTCAACACCTTACACATTCCTCCACAAACAAGATCTCTATTCTGTATGAGTGTTCACCAAGGCAGAGAACTTCTAAAAAACCTAGAGAAGAAGAAAATCACAGGGTCAGATGTCAGCATGCTTCCATTGTTGCACAGCAGACAAGACAATGCTCTCATGCTAGATGTGAGAGAAAACGAACTGATCATGGGAATATCCTTATTTCCACATTGTAAGACGACCCATTTGCCATTGCCCACTGTAATCAAGCAATCCCCATACAAACCTGCTGACATCACCACTTGCTGGAAAAATTTCATTCCTGAAACACAACTTGACAGACTAATACCCATTGAAACACATTGCAATACCTAGCAGAAGATTCAGAAACTATTCAAACAGGAATTAAACAGTATGTAGCAAAAGTGATTACGTTGAAAAAATCTTACATGCATTTCATATACATATCCCATGCAAACTAGCACAATTTGCTTGAAGATACTATGAGTGCACTGTACATGATGAACTGATTCTATGTGCTTGGAATTGCAACAGTGAACCTTAACCCTGCTGGACAACACAGCGGCACATAACTGGTTCATCATTTGCTTGGCACAGGCTTAAGCGAGTTGGATTAATCCCTAACTGGTGAACAAACAAGGTTGAGTTCATGACCCCCTTCAGCAGTGCATCAGACTGTTTTCAAGGCGGCAATCGTAAGGATAATATACTACAACGGCTTCAATGTGATTATACAAATCACAGAAACAGGCAAAATACCCGAGCAAATGGTATTCCATAAGCGAACAGCAAATCCATTCAAATGAATCTCTTGGGGAAGAAGGTGCAGTTTCACATGTTTTTCAATTTAATCATGCATTATAGCAGAACAATTGTTCTCTACAGAAGACTTTTGCAAAAGATCCATCATCAAAATAGATATATCTTGGATACAAATGCAATCTTAACCTTTTTGGACTTTGGAAATATGTCCAAACATGACAAATGCAACCCAATGTAACCATATATGTACACTCATATTTATTATTCAACACAGTAGGTATTGTGAAATTTTTTATATTTCAGACACATTGATTCACGTGGACCTGCCCAATATTTGGGCAGCGAATGGGGTGTCAATGTATACCTGTTTGTGCAAACTGTGCCCGAAATAATAAATGTTAACTTGAGAGCTTCACCAACGTTTTGAAGACTTTTGAGGAAAAGTAACTTTTCTAGGATTGATGAGTGTGCACAAAAAACTTAAATGTTGAAAGAAATTTCGATTCAAAAAGAAACCATTATGATCGTAATGGAGTATGAAATTAAAGATTATATGGATTATATGGCTATGAAGAGGTGCAATGACCATACACAACCATGGTTCCAGTATAAGCTTAAACACTGGCAAACATAGTGTTTGAAGATAATAATTTCACATTAAAAGTTGGCATGGAATATAATAAGTTTTTCACATGTCAAGGTGGTTGGTCAAGGAGATATTGATTCTTATCATGGGTAACATTTGTGGCCACTTACCAAAACCATTGGCTTCGGACGCATAAAAACATTGCATTTTTCCCCTACTGAAGGTTGACAGAAATCTTGTGTTTAGGTAGTGTGGCCTACAAATTTCTCCACTTTTGGTCGCCATCTAACCTCTTTCACATTACTTACACTATCTTGGACTCTCCACTTCCTATAATGATCAGGATATGTTGTATTTTCAGCAAATTTGCTATATGGTATTATTCGAGATGCTGTGTCTAGAGGCTTTGAAGGCATGGATTCCAACTTATGAGGATGGTGGGTTTCACAAAGAGAATAGGTATGTCCCCAATGTTCAGATTTTCTCCATGGTTGGACAGGCCTTGATTTATCCCAGTAATCATATGGGTAGGATGTTTTGCCTTCCAAAGCCATTGGGTTTGAATGAAACCCAGGTGGCTTAAACCCAGATCTAGGGTTTGCAGGCCAGCTCAAGTATGAATCATCATATGTCGTTCTTCCTTTAAAAGTGCAAGAATATGGGTCCAAATTGGCCTCCTTTTCAGCCTTTGCTGGGTATATGGGCTTTTCATTCTATGAACTTGAATATTCAGTATGTGTGGGTTTGTTGTATTGTGCCCCAGTTGGAACACAACCAGAAAGGGAAATCCCATCTTTTGTGATCCGATCTGCATTGGATTGTTTAGGGACGTACTCAGCAATGTATTCACATGGTCCTTGGAATTTCTTGTCTGTTTATTTTATGTCGAGGCGCTGGTATTTTGTTGTCGAGGTTGTCTCCGCACATTTGTGTTTCCCACAAGAGCATGGTGTACATGTGCATGGTTTTGCTGCAAGCCATGTTTCAAAACTCTTAATTTTTTTTAGACTCCAAGATAAAAACACCAAACCCGACCCACCCTTCACCCACAAAATTTGATGAGAGAGACCTAAGCTCCTTATAATCCAATTCCCAAGCCAAAATTATCAAGACAAAATACTTTTGAAGTTTCCAAAATAACCCTCTAGTCTCTTTTGGTGTTTCGTAGGGTTGTGAAATGTTATCCTAACCAAATTTTCAGCTCAAAATATTTGAATCTCCAAAAAACCCTCATAAAGAAGGATACAAGACCTAGCCTCTTTTTGTGTTTCCTAGGACTATTAAATTGTTTCCCTAACCAAAATCATCAGCTCAAAATATTTTTGAGATTTTCGAAAGAACACCCTCAGAAAAAAAGGATACAACACCTAGTCTCTTTTCGTATTAGTTGAAGTGTTTCCCTAACCATGATTATCAGCTCAAAATTTTTGAAGTTTCCAAAAGGCCCTCACACACAAGGATCAAGACTTAATCTATTTTGGTGTTTCTTAGGATTGTGGAATTGTTTCCCTAACCAAAATCATCAACTCAAACTAATTTTGAAATTTCCATAATACCGTCATAAATGAGGATAGTCTCTTTTGGTGTTACCTAGGATTGTAAAATATTTCATACTTCATTATTGAAGAGTTGTCTACTTTCATTATGGGCATGTCATGTACACGGAGGAAGATTGACACAAACTTCATGATTATTTTTCTCTAGAGGATACAAAACATTACTACCATTTGTATTGTGAACCCATAATGGGACCCGGATGCTATGCAATCAATTGGTGAGCACCATATGAGAATTTCAAGTAGTTTCATTAACAAATCAAACCATTATTGTTAAGTTAGTCCATGTATTGATAATTGGGATTTTCTTTAAATTGATTCATTCCCTTCTTCTTTGATATCATGTGTCTTTGGGTTTCCACCTGGCCTACTACTCTCCTTAATCACCGACAAGAATCTAATTCCCAGAATAAAGAAATGAAAGGAAAGAACCTTACAGCAACATCAGCACTGCAATCTGTTGCCATTGCTCAAGCTAAAATTTACTTGCGGAGGTATGGATTAGCTCCCCCAAATAAATTGAGTTTGATATTTTTTTGGGAGTTTATGTTGAATTCTCCAATTCAAGATTGGTGTGCAAGTTGCAAAGACCATAATTATTCACAGAATCGAAATAAAATAGGGATGACTTTTGTTGGTTTAGTCTTGCACTTGCTTGGTTACATGAATTCAAAAATCATGCCAACTTACGCATATATACTCTGTAGAGGTAGAGGATAGTCAAACATGTCATGACTTTTGGAAAAAAACAAATGCATTGTGGTCAACATGAACTATGGGTGGATTGGGTCTTCTATAATGATTGAATTAGCTTAATGACAGTTTCAAATTAGCTATTATAGGAGCTAAAGTACCAACGCCTTGTACACTCACTAGAGCATGCTTGGTAGAGAAGCGGAGTGTTTTGTAACAATGCCTTTTGGTGTTTGAACACTAGACATGGGATAATCGAATCTCCCAATTTCGACTCTCTCATTTGTCCTTTCATATCCATCTCCTTGGAACTTCATCAATGAATAGTCCCTTGCAATTTCAATGTCGTTGGTGGAGTATAAAGCATGCTTCAATACATAATACTTGAACTGAATATATTTTGATGAGATGCTTTTGGGAGTAAATTTGTTATGGGATTGTACTATTTGGGAAAATTTGTGGACTGAGGTTGTTATGGGTAGTAGGTACCAAGAGTTTTTAAATATTTATTCCAAGGTCCTTTCATTGCAATTTATTGTAATTCTCATGTCATGTGTAATTATTGTTTATGCTAATTGTAGCAATTTATTTTGAATGACATTAATGACACATGCTTAATATGGTGGGTGCATGACACATAATAGATAGATATGGTGAGCTAATTGTATGTGAAATGAAACATATTAGGTTTTAATAATGCAATGTGATTTTGAATCAACAATGTGTTGACCATATTTTGCCAAACCATGTGTAGTCAGCAAGGTATAAATTATTAGTTGTATGCTATTATAACAATGTTCATAGTTTAGACTATGATGAATGTTTGATTTGTATTGAATATGTTTGTGAAAATTTTAGTTCCATGTGTTGGAATATTGAAACAAATTGGAGTAGGTGTGTGAGTGGATATTAGTGCAAATATAATTCAATTCAATTTTAGGTATATTTTGTGACATACAACCAACAAGTTTATGGAGACTGTCTTGCATGAAGTCTAGAGACAAAATGAGGTATTATTATTAAGCATTTGACATAGAAAATTCATTGCTTGTTGTGGTTCCATGCTTATTTTGCATGAGTCTGAAACATTTTTGGAGGATGTTTTATAAAAAGCAAGAACTTCTAAAAGCTCAAGCACCCAAAGCTTTTTTTACATACATTCATTGTAAGTCACTTTGCAAAAACATGCCCAAATTGGTTGATGTACAAATTGATTCAAAGAAAAGCCTTCCCATAAGGTGCAAAATCTAATGACTAATATAATGGAGGAATTTGAGGAATGAAAACTTGTGGAATCCTTGAGTGATGGTGGTGAAAAGCACTTGCAAGGTGATAAAGTTGCAAAGGAAGATCAGAAGACAAAGGTGTTGAAGGATTATGTTGAGCACATGGAAGTGAAAGTGATCATGAACATGGTGGTAATGACTTTGGAGAAGGCAAAGATTTTTGAGGACTAGTTAGCCTTAACAATCTTCACCATATGTAAGATTGCTTTAAGTTTGGTAGAATAATGAGAGTAATTGCAATTGTGTCAATAAGAGGAACTGGCAAATTTGTGGTGTCACCTGGTTGTTGGCATGAATTTGGTCTTTGTAGAGAACAATGTTGACACATGTTTGGCATCATCAACCAATTTCAAGATGACAATTCTAGATTCCAATTTTGGTGCAAACATGTGTCCAATCCTTTAATTCCAATGTTTATGTATGTCCTATGCAAACATCAACTTTAAATTCATTGCCATGACACAAGGGTGGATTAAGTGAGAAGATTTATAAAAAAATTGTCCTTGCCAATATTTCGTCTCACTAGCATTGGTTCTTTGAATTTTGGAGTTCTTTTGTATTGTTTGTGGGGGTTGCAAATGTCCATTTCAAGTCATGGCCATGGGCAGTTGATTGATGTTTCATTTCATTTTCTTCATCTCATGTTGTCTAAAATTTAAAATTCAATGACAAGAATCATGAAAGCATAATCATTTTCTGTGGATGTTTTCTATGTGCAAAGAAAAAATATGTGAGCTCTTTATGTGCAAGGTTTTCTTTCTTTTCATTGTGTGAAATTTTTTGTGTGAACCTCTTTGTGTGCAGAACTCTATGCACGATTTTTTTTGGCATCGACACAAAATGATCATTTTAAGAACAACCCAAAATTGATGAAAACAACCGAAAATTCAATCAGGCTTGAGCCTTAGACTCATTAAAAAAAGTTGTAGAACATTGTTGTAGGGACTGCCCATTTTCGGGAGGGGGTTTTGGTAGGTATGGCCTATGACTGACAATTGTGACTTCTTTGTCACAAGGGGCCCACCCTTCCCGCACCCCAAACAATGGGGATTTTCCATATCTCAACCAAACCCCCCTCTCTTTTTTTTGTCCCACTCCAGCAAGAATCCCAGTCTCAGGCCGACATATTGATCTTTTAGTCATCTGTTGTACGTTTCTCGTTTTAACAGAAAAATCTGACTTGAAGTCATCTAGGACCCTAAACTTCAAGCATCACATTTTCCCCTGAGATGAAAAGCCTGAATTCTGGCACTTCTAGGTTTTAGGGAAAGTGCTATTTGGTGCAGCTGACTGGTCAGAAATACCCAATGGTGCCATTCCAAAGTCAACACTGTGGACTGAAAAGAGAACGAAAGAGAACGGAGGTTCATGATAAAGGTTCTCACGTTCATGTCTGTTTTGTTGAAGCCTGTCAGATACTTTGAGCTGTCCATGACTCCTTTCCCATTCTGCTTTGCCATCCAAAACAAAGTGGAAACCATAATTCTTAGATACAAGCCTTAGACTTTGACAAGACCACACTATAGGGGGAAATGTTGCTTGCATCCTGAGCAGTATTATCTGTAGGAAAGCACTATTATTCTCTTGGACTGAGCAAGAACGAAAACAGTTGCTAAAAGGACATGGATAGAAAATATACATCTTCATTGCTTTCCTTGGAGCTTATCCAAGGTTTGGAGCCGAGCATAATTGCCCCAGTCATCTGGCTGAGAATTCACCACAAAAAATACTCAGATTAGTAAAGATGAGATGATGAGCTTGAAGTTATCCTCCAGCATGCAAAGATCACATAATCTGTCTACTCTGGGTTTAGGGTTTAGGATCTACACCACAGGATAGAAAATTATTAATATCATTTTTTCCCAAGGAAAATGAGTACAAATGTGCTGGACGTGATCAAATGGTCATTGAGCAAAGAACCCTCCAGGAATAAAGACTTGGGGAAATCATCAGAAAAAAGAAGTCAAGGAATGTACAGCAGTCTGAGTTTTCACTAGGCTCGGGAAAGTCCTTGAGCATTCCTCACTGTTCATGGAATTCTGATTCACAAGATCCAAACAAGATATTAACGTCATAAGCTGGAACCTCTCCGCATCTCCAAGTGTGCTTCTATTTTTCTTTCATACAAAACAGCTCAATGGATAGACCCAAGAGCCGGAATCCTTAAACTTAGCCAGTGTATCCTTGTTGATTCAGGAAGGGTCTGATTGAAAATGTACAAGATGGTGAATCACATACAACTAGTTAGGTCTTAATCAATATACATCATCTGTGGGAGAGGTAGGAGACCATTGGAACTATAACCCTGAAATTTCAAACAGAAAAAATTAGGCCTGGTATCTTCCAAAACTTTGAAGCATACCAACCAACCTGCATTTTGCCCAGAAACAACACTGCACAACGCCAACAATTGTACCGTGTCCAGAAGAGGAACAACACAGCTAGAGGCACCATGCTCAAGATGATGCCAAACCAAGCGCATTGGCAAGATAGCATCATCCATGCAACTCTTCAATCCTTCCTTCTGGAATCCTGTTTTCCACACAGCCTCAATTCCCACAAGTAAAGGCATTAGTTGATGTTTTACAACCCATGAACTTGAGCTTGAACCAACTACACGTAAAGTTGACTGATGTCTCAACAAGCTTTTGACTAATTTAATGTAAAGAGTAACCATCAAAGTCGTTGCACCAGTGGCTAGGACTCATCATGGTCCCTCGAAAGTGGTTTGGGTTGAATTCACTACAAGGTTGTGCTAAATGATGGACATGATCACATGGACATATGAAGCTCACTGGTAAACAGGTCATCAAAAAAGTACAAAAGGGTTTAGGGTTTAGGGGATAGGGTTTGAGGGAAGAAAGAGCAAACATGATGCACCCATTATGGTGGTTAAAAAGGGTACACCTTCAAAGAGATTCCCTTAGGGTGAAGAGACAATACACCACATGTGATCTGCAAAGAGTACAATTGGCTAACCTTGCACAAGTTGACAATGGTGGGCAGTGGCCCGGTATGTGAACCACTATTGTGAAACAATAATCCTGTGTCAATCACCTGCTTGTGATCGATTTCCAAAACTGGAATAGCCCACAAAGAGGAAAGGTCATATATTCACCCATAAGCTTCAAGGAGCCACTTCAAACTTTGGGGCTTTATCAGGCAAAAAAACCCGACATGGATTACTCATACTGTCCTTGAGTCCTTGAAAAGTGGAGAGAGTAGGGGAGAGAGCATATCAGCCAAAGCATGATTTAAGCTGTGGCCAACAAGAATGCTTCCTGGAGTCAACAACTTCTTCAGAAGCTTCTGCAATGCACAATGCAACAATAGAATGACTACTACCATGCCAGGTAAGAATAAATTCTATGTGTGTAACCATAGCATCCTGCAGCCTCTTCTCTCTCTCTCACTGCAATCTTGGTTGCTTTCATTGAATAATTTTCCATGAACAGATGCTGGGCATACCTGGGTAACAGCAACCTGTTCAAGATCTTTAACTTTGACTTCTGTAACACTTGTGATGTGGCTGGCAGAACCAGCTGATTAATCAGCACCTACATCCAAGCAAAGAAAACTGCATGTTTGCCTGTGATCAAAGCTAAAATGTCACATGTAGGCAGAAAGAAAAGAAAGCCATCTTCACAATATCTACTAAAGAAATGATACCTATTTATGAGATTGAGGATAAAACTCCACAACACTTTCAAGGTAACACAAAATTGCATAAGAAAAGTGAGTTTCCTGAATCAAATCACAATTCTTGAACCCAGCTTGCAATCACAATTAACTGCACAAATATGGACAACTTCAGTGTGATGTCTTGCACATTGCACCAACTCCCAGCCAAGTGACACAAGTCTTTCTGAATTGCTTGCCTCCTTTGCTCTTTTTAATATTTTCCACCCTGTAAAGCCATTACAAAATTTGGGACGAAGTAAGAAAAACACACAATGTATGCACTGTGGATGGGAATGCAACCTGCAGCAGACAAAAAGGGTGATTGCAAAAACAACAGAACTGGGGAGATACATAAAAACAGCTGCCATCTGTGTTCTTTTTAGCCCCATATAAGTAACTTGAACAAGAACACCTATGTAGCAAAATTGGAGGCAGGATGGTGATTCCACAATCTACATCACAAGGTGAGGTTGCAAAGCTAACTCTTCTATGTCACTGATAAAACAGAAAAAAAGAAACTGGGACAACTGTGGCCCTCCTTGCTTCCCAAGAAAAAAGTAAACAGAAACCTCGTGGTAGGAAGGAAAATTGGAGAGGTGTTGGAACAAGGGATGCACTTGTGTTAATTCCAACAGCCCCTGCACCGCCATTGGCATGTCAGCAATTCAATACACATACATCATTGATTAGATTTCACCTCTATTTCAACTAGGAAGCTGTCATCCGTCAGTCCCATGCCTATAGATTTTACTTCAACACAAAACAACAACCAGAAAATCAATGAGTAGTGGTTATTTTGCTAAAGAGGAACATCTATACTTGCATGCTTGACGCACCAACCAAACTACAAAGTTCCTACTTTGTATGCTGATTTCTTTCCTCGCCCTGCTTGTTCTTTCTTTGTGTCCTAAATTGCACACGCCTGTTCTGGACATTTTGGCCCTGGCTGGGTCTCACCCAACAGTTTCAAATTTTCCATGCCTCAAGCCCACTTCTGGGCCCTTTTCACCATCTGCATGCTCATCATGGAAAACAATAATAGGCATAGTTACAAGCCCATGGTGCATTCCAACAAAGAGTTCTTCATCGTTGTTTGCTACTGTAAAGCTTATTTTCCCTGATCTCTAAAACCCTAAAGTTGCTATTCTAAAATGTATTCTTCAAGCATCCGAGAAACTACAATCCAGCTGAACTGATTCTTCTCCCAGACTTCTTCATTTCAACCTGCCTCTTATCCAAGTCCAGGCAAATGCAAAGCCTTATTCATCCAATAACCCACAATCCTCAAGATCCACCTGACCTGATTCTTCTCCCAGACTTTCTTCAATCACAACTGCTTCTCCTGCATACATATCCAGCAATTGCAAGTCTTAAAGAATCTACAATCCTTGAGATCCAGCTGAAGTAATTCTTCTCCCAGAGTTCTGAAATAAAATCTGCTTCTTCTCTACATGCACCAATTGCAAAACCCTAATTCTGACACAGTTTCTTCAATCACTGACCGTTTTATAAAACAATTTGTGAGGCCGATCCAGAAGCTCTCACGGAGCCAAAGAAGTAGCAATTCAGAGAACACTTCTGTCCGCGTCCTTGTTGTCTGTCGCAGCAGACGCGAACGCGAGGAGGGCAAGTTCTGCTCCGGGAAGGTGCGCGCGGCTTCAATAGTGATCGTTTTCCTTCTCGTCTGTCGCAGCATACGCGAACACGTTTTCCTTATCGTCTGTCACAGCAGATGCGTTCGCGAGAAGGCCTTTGAAGATTCTGCTCCGGGAAGGTGCGGCGTCAGCAGTGATCGAAACGAGTGTGTTTTTTTTCGCAAGGTAATGTGATCAAACAAATTTTTGAGTCAATTTTCCTCTTCTCTGTTTTTTTTTTTTTTTGACAAACTGTGAGCCGGCGGCGTGCTCTGGTGGCGTGTTTCTCGTCGTCATGTTCCAGCAAGTAAGTTGAATATGTTAGCTAAGTGCAGTCGTAGTGCTATTCAAGCTTTTTTTCTGATTTTCAATACCTGCACAATGCCATCGGCATTGTGATATTTTGTTTTCTTTCTCATTTTCAAACACTAGCACACAATACCAGCGGGTACTGCGGCAGTATTGTGACATTTTTTTTTCTGATTTTCAAACTTTGTTAGTTTAGTTCTAGGGGATTGATTAGGGTTGCATTTAGTTGTAGGGAAGTGAATATAGTATCTCTCTGTCAATTTTCTTGTGTTTTGAGATTGACTTGATGCAAATGTTTTATGGATTGAATGTTTGTTTCCAATTGTCGAAATATATTGTGTGCCGGTTGAGGGGCAGGATCTTCAAGATGGCGTTATATCATGGTGGGGAGAATGATGTTGAGTTTGTGCCATCTTGTTCAACTTCGAGGGATCCGAGTCCAACTCGGGAGGATGCGGATTTGGAAGGAGTGCTTATGGGATATCCTAACATTTCCCCAGCTCTTTTCACAAACTTGGTTGCTTTCAAGAGGATTTGCTTGGCGCGTTCCAAGAGACTGGTTGAGGGAACACAAACACCTCAATACTTGGCATTTACAAGTGTGAGTTTGTTGCGTCTAAATGTTTCTGCATCACTTCTAGCAACTGGATCTGCTAGATGTGGACGCCGTGGACGTAGATCAAAGGAAGCAGATGTTAGTTACACACCCCTTTCTCGTCCATTGGAAGATGACGCCTGGCCAAGTTTGGTTATTGAAGCTGGTGTGTCAGAGTCACTTGCTATGTTGCGTACCGATGCTGCCTTTTGGATCACCAACAGTGATGGGAGAACTCGCATAGTGATAGTGTTGAGCGTCAACCGGAGAGATCGACAAATTTTGGTAGAGCGATGGGAGGAAGATCCTAGGATCCGACCAAATCGGTCCACAGCTAACTATAGTCGCATACCAAGATTGATACAATCTCTAACATTGAACGCGGGTGTTACATATGTGGGTCTTTCATTTGAGATTCCAGCACAGAAGGTTTTTGACAATCTGCCTGAAAACATTCCTAGAGGGGAATTTTTATTCACCCCCGACTCCTTAAATGAGTTCAACACCATCGTTTGGGCAAGAGCCCCACAACGCCAGCAGCACCAGCAATGAGCTTGCCTTTACCTTGTTGGTGTTCATACTTTTTCCTGTACATATCTTCCTACTGCTTTTTCTGTATGAGGGAAGTTGTTGCAGATGGTGTATGTTTGTAACATAAGAGTTGTGTTTGCTTTTTGTGCAGCAGATGGCAGCAACAGTGAGACTATGGGAAGTCAAACAAAACACACAAGAAAAAATTTCTATGATGGGTCGCTGGTGAAACATTTTTGGTGACATAAAAACAATGCTGGGACCAGTTTATGATTTCAGATTGCTTCTCATTATGCCTGGATTATTTCCCTGATCATCTGCCAAAACTATTTGCACATTGCAAGTTTTTCCCACAGTATCTGGTTTTGTTAAATGTCTTTGGTAGCAGTAGCTCTGACAAGCATGGGTCATTTATTGATGTTGTGTGCTTAATAGAAGTGACCATTATCAGTCCTTGAACAAACACGAAGTTAGAGGTAAGATTTGAAAGCTGAAATTGGTGGCATGCCAAGGATTTTGAATAATTCCTTGACCTATTATAGTTTTGGCTTGTTTGTTTCACTTTCTACCAGTATGTTGCACATCAAGTCCTATATGAGAGAAAATGTTTCACTGCTGATCAAAGACAAAATTGAACTCCCTGAAAGACTTGTGAAGAGTTGTTGGTATTATTTTCAGGGTAACATTGAAAGCTTCCGCAGCTGCCACTTTGGCTTTAAAAATTGACTTGTGTATGCTGTGACACTGAATCCAATGAGCTCTAGTTGTGTCAGTTCAACCCATGCTTGAAAACAATATTCAAAGGTGGAATTGCTCATGTTTAGGGTTTAAGGCTTGTTGAAAAAACTCAATTATGAAAAAAAATCATTGACCCAAGTGTTAATTCAAATGACATTGGGCTAGGCCCCACATGTTAAGATATGGAATGTGAGATGGCAAAGGATGAAGAGGCATTGATTGATTGCAAAGAAATAATTTTGTAATTTTAATAAATTTTC
>Ga0209208_10006074_pt1 | contig 16696 bp, 13 predicted proteins | sample S1TSphfallax_3_FD_187694 | JGI IMG/M metagenome (GOLD analysis project Ga0209208, IMG submission 187694) | Host-associated microbial communities from peat moss isolated from Minnesota, USA - S1T2_Fd - Sphagnum fallax MG (SPAdes) (version 2) | ecosystem: Host-associated > Plants > Peat moss >...
CGTGTTGCCCGTGGCTTGTCCCAACACCAAGAGTGTTTTCCAAAGGTGAACTAACTAACTTGTGGTTGGTTTTGATGCAGGACTGAGTAACTAAATAGTTGTCCCTCTTCCTAGTCTAATCTCGGATCTTTTAGCATGCCCCTCTCACCCCCTTTAGTGCTGGAAGCTGGGAGTGGCACTAAGTTCTAACTATTTCCGTTCTTTAACATAGTTGGACCCTTGTTGGGTCTAACAAAGAACTTGGGGGCGCGTCACATGGTAGGCCCCAAGGTTTCATGAACCTAAAAATTTCCCATAGTGACATGGTAAGGTTCCCACTTTTTGTTGATGTAATTCACAACCAAAGCAAACATATCAAAACCTCTTCAAAACATCCAGAAGTCAAATGCGGTTATAACTATGATGGCATCAATAAGAATAGGAAGAACATGACATTCCATGGTCTTGCCAACCATGGACAAAATTACCTCATTATTGAACCACCGTTTATTAAGAAAGGTAATTCAGCCACATTGATGAAGGACAAGCCTTCATAGCCACACATTCTAAGTGGAACTCAATGGTCGATAACCTTTAATGATGTTCAAGATCAAATCCTCGAGAAACAATTCTTGAGCAAGGTTTGATTTTTTGTATGGCACTACAAAATTGAAGGAATCAACAATGGAGGTTGCAAATAACTTTTTCCACTTCTTAGAAGTTTGATGAATAACAATTGTTGTGGTAGTAGTAGTTTGTTGTGTGTTGTACTGCTTCAACACTATAAAATGTTCAAAAGCCACATGTTGACTCATGGTAGTTGTGTTAGTCCTTGTTATACATAACTAATCCTTTCCAATTTGGGTAGAACTTTCTCCTACAATTTCTTACTGGATGCTATGACACACAACACATCTTATTCATTGAGATTTAGAATAATTTGCAACAATAGTATGGCCATTAACTTTAAAAGATGTTCGTGTACTTGTTGCTTTACTCCAAGTGAACCAAAATTTTTGGTTGTGCTCCAATTCCACAAACAACTCTTCATTACGTGCTTGTTTTTCAACTTGTAGAAGCTCGTCCTTGTCCTCACCAAGGTCTATGTTAGCAAGTTCATTGTAATTTGCTTTAGATTGGATCACATCATCACCATTCCCAACCCCACCATTACCACTCCCAACCCCAACTTCACCATTGTAAACACTTGAAACACTTGAACAGTTAACAACATGGAGAGGAGTACCTTATGAAGCTTCTATAGCCCCATTCAAAAGAATGTCATGTTGTAGGTTCATTGTCGATTGACTTTGAAAGTTAAACCAAATACATTCTATTATGAAATCAAAATAAAAAAAAAACATATAAATCACCGACAACACTGTTTACCAAATTTGCAATGCAAACCTCAAATTATTGTTGGTGATGTTCACAAATGCTCAAGAAACATCACAAATAGGTGCCAAACAAATCATCAAAATTTCAATGCTCACAAAAGATTGGTCATGAAGATCCAATGCTCATCAAACAACACATAGATCACCAACACCAAACTTTCCACACTTGAAGCAAATTTACCAATGTTCATGAATGAAGTAGCTTCGTGAATGAAGCAGGTGCTAAACAGAACACCAAATTTGGAGTGCTCACAAAGCACCTTGTAGATCTAGTGCTCACAAAGTAACACACACATCATCAACACCAAACCCTAAACCCTTGAAGTAAAACAATGCTCATGAAGCACCTTGCAAATTTAGTGCTCACAAAGCACTAGAGATCCAATGCTCACAAAGCATGACACGCACCATTATTGCAGCACTCACAAAGCACCAAGAAAAGCACTAGGAGCAATAAATAATGTTCATGAAAATTTGATGAACAAAACATCACATAGATCACACAATTGATGAAAGAAAAAGAACAAAGTAGATAATAGAGGCGCACAACCTAGAAACTTATGATGTAAGAAGAACAAACTTGCACAAAAAACTCACTTGTTTACATCAATGTAAGTTGATTGCTGATTGCCAATGACAAAGAAGAAGAGCTACAAATTTCAATGCCCCTTTTCAACATTCCTTTCTAACACTCCTATCTGTTGCACATCGAATCATGCACATCCTACATAATGATGAGAGTTCATGCTTTCTCAAGCGGGGGGTGCAATTCAACATCAAACTAGAAAGTAGCCATAACATTTCTAACTTAACCCTAAAATTCCTAACGCTAAATCCTTATGCTGTACACAGGTTTAAATTATGAAAGAAGCCTGCCCACCAGGGCATTTTGTGAGTTTTTCAAAACACATGCCTGCATATGTAAGGGCATTGCATGCGCATAAGGGAAGCAAGGCCCACCCCGGTAGGGTATAACTACTTTTTTTGTTGACCTTTGCCCGGCTGTCAGGGCATATGATACCCATGTTGATGCCCTGGTTGACACCCGTCCAGGACCTACATACCCGATCAACACAGGTGATGACCATCTCCTTGATGCAGCTTGATGCCTCGGGTTTCATCAATACCCAGAAGCTCCTGTAGCCCAGCAGCTTTTTCAGCTTATGGGAACACTCTTTCAAGCGAAATGCAAAACACAGGTTAATGAGCTCCTCCTTTACAGGCCATGACAACTCAAGCTCAGGCATGAGAGTAAATGTCAACCAAGAGTAGCTTCAAGGTAATTGTTTACTTCTGTGCTCAATCTTTATTTCAGAGAAACTTGGGATGCATTGTGAATCCTTAAAATAGTTATAGCATGATTGACAGGTTGAACAACCCATTTCCCAGAGCAAGCAATTGTTGAAAATTGTAGATGTTTTGCTACATACACACAACACAAAACAGAAAAGATACTGAAAGAATAGGAGAAGAAAATGAACATATAATAAGAATACTGGAATGATGATGATGAGCACATAAATACCTAGCTCCTGATAATAACAAATCTGCAGCAAGAGTTGTGAAGGAGACACCTTCACTCCCACCCAAATTCGACTTCTCTGCTGCATTACCTTCTTTGAAGCAGATGATTGCAAAGCTTTGATAATCAGAGGTGCATTCTGTGAGCATTCATAATATTTAGACAAAATGAGTTGGCACAACTTTGGAATTTTATTGCAAAAGATGCCCATTGAAAACGGCCAATCATCTTCCTTCACTCCTCTAAATACAAACAGAAGACTTCAGAATTTATTTTCACCTACAAAGATTATGCTATTCTCTACCAGCTGCACAACTCATATATCAAAGAGAGTCTAGCAAAGCTCAGATTCTTTTGTGAATGTATCTGAAACTTTGTAATGATGAAGATGAAGCAGCTCGGATTGCCTTATGAATGTATCTGAAGCTTTGTGATGATGAAGATGAAGCAGCAGTGCAGCGTCTACTTGTGATGAAGTAATCTAGATCCAAACTCAGACCTCGTTCCTGCAAAGAAGAACTCACAAATATACAAACAAACTTCAGATGAACCTGAGCTTCTCCATAGCAGCAAAAGATGAGCTCCGTAGACATGAGGAAATTCTGCACAGAAATGAAGAAATTTCTTTCTTTTGAGAGGAAGGAAGTTCGAGGATTTCAGAGGATTGCAATAAAATTTTCTTTGAGAAGAAGAAAAAAGGTTCTCACAAGAATTCAGAAGGTTCCGTTTTCGACAAGAGCGTTGGGAGCTGGAACTGTGGTGTTCCAGGGATGTACAAACACGGGTGTCCCGAACATCTCACAGCGGTAGAATCCATCGCGTCTCACAGTCCACAGACATTGGCGACAGGGGCGATGATCGAAGCTCCAAGGCCCAATGTCCTGCCATACGTTGAAGATGTTCCAGTAGGAACCCCAATTGAAGCCGCACCAGAAGAGAGTGGTGCCCCAGATGTTGGCGCGGAAGGTGAAGCCATAGTCCTGCCCATCCAGCAGCGTCTGCTGTTGCAAGTCATTGTCGCGGGACTTGCAATGGACATAGATTGGTGCTCCCACTTCGTTCACAATGTTTACGGACATCTGGTTCTTGGCGGACACCATCTGTAGATTGGCCATGAGGAAGATGATGATGATCAACGCCCTTAGATGATCATAATGTTCCCAAGAAGCTCGAATTCGCTCCATGGATTCTGCACTATTCCCGCTCGTTCGCTCGCTCGCTCCTTCAATCCTGCAAAACACAAAACCCAACAACAATTCATCACAAAATTCATGACAGTCAACGATATGCACTCGACTCGCATGCATAACTATACACCATCTCCCCGAATTCTCTCTTCCCTTTCGTCTCGCAGGACGATAATCCACTACCCATTTCGCTTGATTCCACATTCTACCACATGAGGACATATGCGATCGCCGATACCCAATACCCACCCAACGACGAATAACCCCATTGCAATGCAATCTCCCCTAAGCTTCTTCTTCTTTTTCATGGACTCATTCTCGCGAGAAACCACGCAGCAAAAACTGATATTCTACGAGAAACAATGCAGCATTCTGATTGCACACGAGGATCAATTGACAAAATAAAGTTCCAACAGTAGAATCTGTGAATGAAAGAATATGTTGCACTCTCATGAACCTTCTTCGCAAACCCAAATTCTCGTAAGTCGCTACTCCGTATCATAAACTCTTATCAGATCCAATGTACGACACACATTCAAAGCAGAGCAACAGAAAGCCTGTGAAGAAGAAGAAGAAGAAAGGTGGTGGAGATGGTGGTGGTTGTGGTGGTGAATTATTATATAGCTCAGCGAGAGAATGAAGAATGCTTGATTTACTTGCAACAACAACGTGTGAACCCTGCCCCGGGGAAGGAAGATTGGGTTGCTTGATCTTCTTCTTCTTCTCCTCCTCCTCCAGGGGACCTGCATTCTGTACTTTCGCTTCATCTCCAGCAGCAACCGCAGCTTCTGTACAGATGCTCGGATATTCCCTTGCCCCTTCTTTCTCTGACTGTAACTCCCGTCTCTCTTTGTTGCTCTCTCTCTCTCTCTCTAACACACAATCTGAATTCCATCATGATAAATGGTTTTCCGTCAGTTCTGATTTCAAACGTAAGTAGATGCTTCTGAGATCTTCAGAAGATTCCTGTAAAATGCAAAAATCAAACAACCTGCCCAATGCTTTTTGTCTCACTGTTGAAAAACAAAAAGAAAGAGACACAAAAGAAACAGAGAGAGAAACGATCAATCCAAGATAGACAAAGAGGAACAGAAAGAGACACAATTATCAAACAGAAACAATAGAAACACAGAGAGAAACAATAATCCAAGAGAAACACAATATTACTCTTCCCATAGAAAAATACAGAGTGCTCCTTTCCTTCAATAACAAACAGTCCCAAACCTCACAACCATTCAAGCTGATAGTGTGAAATTGGAAATACTCTGTTCAATCTACAACTTCCCAAATTGAAATAGAAAAGAAGAGCATATCCTTCCAAAGAACAATTTCATTTGAGCCTTACGTCTCTAAATTATCTGAAATGGAGAAACCAAGTGGACCTACATGTCAATTGGAACAAGAATTCACTACACAGCTGTTGAATGACATCCAGTCCCATCTTCAGAGATATACCTCATTCTTGTAGAAAGGTTTACCTGGAGTAGAACAATGGTGCACATTATGTCAAGTCACTTAGTGAGAAATGATTCAGCAAAGAAGGCAACAATATCTTCAATTTTCAACAATCCAACCATCTCATTTAAGAATGCAATTTGTCTAACTGAGCATCTATCTTGTCTGCCATATTAACCAGTGCCCCAAATACACTTTGGGTAGTATATGTCATCTGTACACCAATAAAAGGGGCTAGACTGGAGCTTCAGCAATCTCAAACATGAGCTTCATATGCTAGCAAAGTATATGAAGCTCATGTTTGAATGGTCAAGGACATGGAACAGTTCCTTCACTACTCTGCTGTTCCATATCCTTGACCATTCAATTGTGGTTGCCCCAACATGACCTCACATGTGAAAGCTGTAGTTTTGCACAATTGATATCAGATGTCACCTCCAGCAGTCTCCAGCTCATTCAAAACCTTTGTAACAAAACCAAATGCCATTCACAACTCTAAATGGAGCAGCAGGAGAGTCTACAGTCTTCAAAAACATGTTAGTGTGAGTTGATGATATAAAGCTTGGGGTTTCATGCTTCTCCAGTTCACATTCAGCAAGCTTTGTCAAAGCTGGAGACTAATGAACATGCCAAGAAGATTCCCAAGCCCACAACTTCATCTAAATTTTGCTGATTGACATTGGTTACAGGCACATCTCGTGGCTGGGCCAAGAGCAGCTGGTGGGGAGTTCCTACGTGGATCTGTCAGTGGAGAGCTCTGTCACCTGATGTTGTGGAGGCTCACTCCAGTAACAGGACTTACTATGATTTAGAATCTATTCTTGTCTTCTCTAATTTTATAAACCCTGTACAAAACAATCAATCTGCAAATCTGTGAGAAAGACAGAGAGGTAGAGAGGGAGATTACCATTAGAGTTGATTCCAGCAAAATGATGGTGCAAGCCCTTGTAATTATGCAAACCAACAGCACATTATTGGCAGCAGCCCTGGAGTTGACAAGACCATGAACCTTGCATGTGTTTCTTTCCCAAGTATTGATAGAGCACCAAGGACTCTCCATTGATTGAAAAGCTATCTTCAGCCAAGGCTGAGTCCTGAACCTGCAAAGCCATCTCACTGTAATACTCCAGGGTTCTTGACATAAATTCTGTGCTGAACACCACTGGCAACCATTCTATGATGCCCAGGACACAACCCAAAGTGTGGTGACTAAAGAGTACAATTTTCAATGTTCCCAGAGCATCTCCTCCACTTTTCCACTTGGAGGGCTCTAACCCTGACATGTTTGGAAGACCTAATTGAGGAGCTTTGGTTCCACCAAACCTAGTTCCATCAAAGATCAAAGACAACTGTTGAGATCTGCAAACAAACAGAAAGAATATGGAAGCCTGTCTGAGGCAGTTCAGAACCAAGTGGTGCAGATGCTGAAGCAAGACTGTAAACCCCATCAAATCTCATTCTGTCAGGTCCCAATTCATGCATAAAGCTTGAACCCCATGCCACAATGCCAAAAGTGAAGGAATCCATTGGGCAACAATTGCTTGTAAAGCAGAAGATCCAATCCCATGAATCTTCTGGTAACAGATTTTGTATCAAATCCCATATTACCAAATTCTACTCATTAATGCCAGCTTGATAGGATTGATTGCTCAAGCTCTTGGGAAACCCTAAAGTCAAGAGTCCCAATAAGGTTCATCCCACAACACTTGCAGCAGCTCATCATACTATGTGCTCTAGTTAGTAGTCTCCCACCTACATTGATTATTAGACCAAGATTAGCTTCAGGATTCAGGAGCTTCAAAATTCCCCTTTCTTGTAGCATAGAATCATCCCAGCTGGGAAAAAGAAAAAAATCCTTCCTGGGGTTGAAAGATTAGTGAAACTCACATTGCAGGCAATAATGTGTTACATACAGAATCAGCTTTTGACTGATGTTGGCTAAGTAGCATGATTCTGCATGAAGTAAGTCTCAAACCACCATAGAACAAGTGGCACAACTATGAGAGAATAATGGCTGGTCAGTTAGAAAAGTACTAAAAAGGGTGCAAAGTACACCAGCACTTGTGAACTCGAAATCATGAGCAGACCAAATACATGGTTCATTCTGCTCAGCTCAAGCTAATCATTTTTATAGGGTTGCTCTAGGTATTGACCCAACTTATTTCAGTTCATTAGACAGAGAGTGGATCAATAATGAGCCTATTTCACATACTATACAGAGATGTAGAGAAATTCTTCCCGCTGGTGGTTCTACATTGAATGCTCCAAGTCTCATGTTGTGGAAGTTGAGGCCAGCTTTTGATGATCTTTTTCATCAAGTTTGAACTCTGACTCCAGATCTGGTTCATGCTTGGATGCAGTGGCAGAAGAGTTGGCCACAACAGCAGAGACATCTGCATGGCGCAATGGGCTGCCTCGCACACTTCCTGCAGGGCTGCGTGCATTGAGCCAGTGGATGATGTCTGAGAACACAAGCTCAATGTTCTCATCTGGCTCACCTGCTGTCAGTCCATGCCACATCCCTGGATACAGCTTGAACTCCTTGTCAACACTCTTGGCAGACTTGTAGAGCTCTCTACTGATCTCCGGGTCAGTAACCCTGTCAGCTTCCCCATGCAATAGCAAAAATGGAAATGTGACCTGTGACATTGCCACACACTGTAATTTGTGAACCCATTGGCATTTATCTAGTATGTGTTCAGAATTAACCCTTTAGCTATGGATCCACAGGAAGCACAAGCAATTCACATGACTGCTAGGTTCACTCATCATGTTAGTAGAGTGGTACCCCATCTTTCATCAATCCATTTGAGTCCTCAAATTCAATTGCACATTTCAATGGATCAAGAATTACACAGTGCTGAGCAGTTTGCAAACCTGATCAAGCCGTTGCTCGAGAGCTTCACTTGCATTGAGCAATTCCAAAGCAGTCTTTGCTCGTGGCTTGTCTTGATATGCATATGGATTCATTCGAATCTAACAAAATTGCCACGTGTGATTTTAGAACAAGGATTTCGTTGTAGAAACAAGCATATACCTCTCAACTTGCAATACAAGTTGTGATGGCTGCACTTGGCTTGCACTTGCATGGATACTGGAAGGTAATAGTTTACAAACAGAGATTCAGAGACATTGTTTGTAAATACCTAGTGTAGAGATGGTTTACATGCATTACTGAAAGTAAATCAAACAACTACACAAAGTTTTATGCAAAGTCATTGGAAATCAGGGACTACATTTTGGACCCGAGAAAGGAGAAATTTTTATCTTATATACCTGCTCCCTTTTCAATGGATCTTTGAAAGCATTGTTGATAATATCTTTGCTTGGAACAATTTTCCATGTTGGAATGAAATTTGTCAGCTTGATCAATATGGCTACCACAAGTGGATGGGGCTTAACATCATCTGCTATCTGCAACACCCAAATCAGACATATATCCCCATGAGTATGATACTATGATACTACGTGCTACAGAAGGGTGGCATGAAGCAGTTGATGTCAAGGTTATTCATTCTTCAAATTCGTAACCTTCAAATTCTGATGCTTTTAACCAAGTATACTTTGGAAAGCCAGTCCAATTCCACTCAGACAACACACAGCCCAAGCTGAGACAGTGAAAGTTTCCAATGGCCACCTGACTAAAATGTACAATCTCTTCATAAACTTTGAAAAAAGCTATCAATTGCTTGCCTAGAAAATTGGAACCTACACAAAGGACTGCAGCAATATTCTCATTCCAGTTCGGGCAGGGGGTTGGTCACACACTCTGGCTCCAGGTTAGGTTCTAACACAGTCCAATGCACATTTGAGTTGTAACAGGAAACTAAACCTGCATGCATCTGACAAGGCATGGGCCTCAAACTTGGAACTGGGCAAACCTCTCTATCCAGTCCTTGATTTTGAAAGAAATCTTCAGTTTCAGGTTTTTAGTTTGATAGAAACTCCAGTGTGATTTTGAGAATGATTTTTTGGATTTATAAAATCTCTGGTTCTGGAGATTTGTCAAAAAAAATTTGAGGCTTGGTCTGATTTAAGACCAGGTTTGGTTTCCTCTACATTACACCCCACTAAAACTAATAATTTGCCTAAACGATTGAGTACCCATGCTCGTGGAGTGCAGGGTATTAGTGTAAGAGAAAATTGGAGAGGAACATACTCATGAAACAAATTCCTAATAGTCAATGAGACAAAGCACTAGACCCTAAACAAGACCACTTCTTTTTTCTTTGGGAGGGGGGCGGGGTGGGCCGGCGAGGGTAATTTTTTGGTTTCGTTTATTGGGAGAGGGGGAACCATTGAATTAGCAATCCCCTAAAAGCTAGTTCATTGAATTAGAGCTAGAAAACAAGTTGGTGCTATCATGGTACTAAAATAAAAAGTGGTGGTCCAGAACCTTCTTGGTACTGAAACAAAAAGCAGAGGTCAGACAACCTCTTTTCCCCTTTTTGTTTGGCCATGTAGCATGTATCCAACACCGTCACAATTTACAGCATAATGTTTGCCCAAAGTTGAATTGTCACAACCTAAAACTCAAGACTTGGTTATTGCTTTAAAAAAAACATTGTACTTATTATGTGAATAAAGAATTTGGATCAGTGTTTGTTTTTGGACAAAATTTTGCCACTTGTTGACAGAAAAAGGGCTGAAAATCCTACAAAGGTTTTCGTGGGAAAAAAGAACAAAGTCGCCATATATCAAGGACCAGAAAAAAAAAGTTAAGTTTGTCAGATTTAGACCACACCTTCTTGGATGTAGCCATAATATATCGGGGTTCCAAAAAAATTGTATTGTGATCTCTGGCCTGTAGCCAAAACTTGGCTAGAAGTTTTCTTCTGGAGGATTACCAGTTCACCTACCTCACAAATTTGAGGGAAAAAAAATCCCCTGATTTGATTTTCGATTTCAACAAGTGAGACCAGTTCGGATTCAGGTCTGCTTTCAACAAAAATCTGAACCTACGATCTGATACCCCAAAACCTAGCCTAGAACCTGCTAACAATGGCATTGACCCCGGTTATGACTGGACGGTGGCTCTAAAGATTTTCACACTAGAAAGCTCTAAATGCCAATATTATGAAGGGAAACACTTACTTTTGGGAGGAACTGTTGCCTTAAAAATCAGCGGGTTTTATGTGACAGATCGGTACACGGTTTAACGCTTCTAGACGTGTCCAATTAAACATTAGAGCTTTTCTTCAAATATTATATTAGTTTCTAGAAACGTTGACTATGTTAACGATGATTGGAGAATTCCTCACAACCCAGGTTAGCAGAGCGTCCGATCGACATCGTTCTACGTGCTACAAAAACCTTCCAGTTTTGCACACATTGTTGAACTGTGTTATCATGCCACATTGTTAATTGCTATTGTTTTAAGTAAATACTTCGGGGAAAGGAAATGTGGCCTTCAGAGACCAAACCCTATTCCACGATTCTAACTTGTAGATGGTTTAGAAAAGCATCCAGGCATTCGTCACCTGGGGCCAACCACTTTGACGTGGTGGCCGCCCACGTTCTATAAATGACCCCAGCGTTGAAAAAGCATCTGGCCTTTGTGAAACTTGCTGGGCCCGGCCTAACGTTAATGTTTGACTAGGAGCGTAGGGAAAGCCTATGTGCATTCTCAACCATATCTCATGAATCATATCATGATACGAACTTCTGGGTTATCCTTATTTGCTGGAAATGGTCAAATTACAGCCCCAGTATGGATCTGCTCTCCTTGGTCATTCATCCTTTTATCCTGTTCTTGTGTGACAAATCCATGATGAATCTGTGTTGTTGTATACATACTACTACGTACCACTGCATAAGAAATGGCTACTTCTGTTGTATTGAACGGCATAAGCTTTGTACCACAGTGTGGTCAGAAGTTCGTTAGACATGAGGTAGAAAGCCTACCTTGCACATGGGTGCTTGGAGAATTGCTCCATTCCACTCTTGTGGCTCTTTCCGATGAATATGCAAGACTACAGCTCCCCCCATTGACTCTCCATACAGGAATCTTGCCTTGTTCTTGTACTCCTCCTGCTCTGCAATTCCAAAACAAGGAAGCTTTACTTTCATCTCAAATCCTTTTCCCCCCACCAACACCAGCTTGGGAAGTAAAGGCTAAAGCTCATTGTAATCGTTATGAACTCCAAGATGATTTACACTTTCTAACCTTCATGTTTTATGGGAGATGATAATAGTCATGGTAGTCATGAGAAAGTAGTATAAGGACGGACACCGGGAGTGTATGGTAATAATATTTTGCAGCTCTGAGTACGTTTCCACACTGGGCTTTACTTGAACAGGTCTCTGGTATTGGACTCTACCAACTCTGGAAGCAAAAACTTTCACAGGTGCAGGATGTGCAAAAATGTGCCTTACTAGTTCTGCATTGAACTCTGCACAAGTCTGCTCGGTCCAGTGACGACCCAGTGAGAGACGTGCATCCTGTGGCACATGCACCCTGCATGGTACAGGCCGCATTGGATTTGTGCACAGCCCAATGCCGACATAGTAAGGCACATTTTTTCTTGGTACAGTTAGCAAACCAGTTTGCACTTTGAATTTCCTCCATGGATTCCTAGTGTCCTTGGGATCACATTTAGATATACTTTCCTTGCGTGTTGAACTAGCAGGTCATTCTGAAGACCTAAACAAAGCAATAGATGAATTTTTTTAGCTTGGGGACAGTTCCTGACAGACCAGAATATGGGCCCTCTAGGGCCTCCGACTATATTAAATATTATGGAGCAACATCATGAGTTTTGTATTCCTATTTCAACCATTGGACCGAGGCTAGTGTACTGAAGAGGGCAACTGAGTGGTCTATGACCCTGCTGTACGCTTCCAGAAGAATCTGGGACCTTGCTAGGGATACTGGAAGGCAGTCACTAGGGTAAATATGCATAAGAGCATTCTCATGCACATGGGTGGGTTTTAGGCTCTATACCTGTCAACCTAAAGAGCTACATTCTTCCCTGTAAGAGTTACTAACGTTGGACCTTACCTAAGGCCTTAAAATCATGACATCCTTACACTGCATAAGATTGTCTAAGATAAACAGGAAGATTACCCAAAGGTTGAGTAGAAAAGCTGCACCCCTTGCTTTACTACATGCTGGATTGATTATATGCAAATTTAGGGTGGGCTGGCAAAATATTTTAAATGCAATTTCTGACATTAAAACACAAGATCACTGTCCGTTAGCTCGAATGACATACCAAACTACTGTTTCACACGTAACAAAAGATAATAGTTTAATAAAAAATCCTAGGCCTGCTAAGCCTCAGAACCTACCTGGGCCCCTCAGGTCACGAACAACCATACTAGAAACAGCACGTGGCCATAGCCGAAAGGTATGGCGACTATGTCCTACACGTTGTTGGCATCGCTGTATGACTAGGTGTAAGGAGATTAGGGCATTACCTAGTCAAGTCTCTAAACAAGGATAGGGTCCAATAGGACGGATATTATCTAGATGCCCCTGATGGTTAGCAAAGCTGCGCTTGGTTTCCAACCATCTTTTCTTTCTTTTCCTGCTTACTTCGAAGTTGGAAAATCAAGGTGGCAGAAATACAGCATCCTGAGCCACGAAAGAGGACTTGCGTACTGATACATCACCATGACTGGGTACTATGAAAACACATGAACTGGGCTTGGGAATTCGGGACCACACATTGACAGATCAACAAGCCAGACTAGCATGGATTTCTTCATGTATTTTGAGATGAAAAGCTGGAACATGAAATTTACCAGTACAAAGGAAGGCTGACACACAAATCTTGCAAAGACTGATAACACTATATTGATGACTAAAAAAGCTTTTCAAAGATGATCAGAGTTCAGAAGAAAAGGATCTCTCCTCATGGGGTGCATGATGACAGTCCATTCGAGGGCGTACAATATAGGAAAAATAAGACCTTCCCTCCAAAAGGAGGAGGAAAATGATGGAAACTGGTGGGGATCTTGGAAGGAGATTTTCAAACCTCTTATACTCTTGAAGTAAGCGATACAATCATCCACTATGTCATTGAAACTGGGAATATAGGCCTGCAATCCATCTGATTTTCCATGTCCCTCCACGTCCATCCCAAATACTGCATAACCTGCTTGTGCAAACCTGATTCCTGTGTCTGCATCACGTTTCATAGTTCCAAGTGCTGTCAGAGCTGTTTCTCATCGAAAAATTCCAAGTCTTTCATGGATGCATCTTACAAACCCCGTGTGGAGAGAGAAAAGGTAGAGATGATCTGTCCCCAGTACTCAAAACGTATGCTAGCATGTGCGCACAAAATAAGAAGAACTGCATTATAACAGCTATTACTGAATGACCCATACAAGAATAATCTAGCGGAAAGATTTCACTGGACATCCAGGGCAGCAAATTATGTTGCTCCAGAATCTGAATTTCAGAATTCTACTTTCAAGGTTATTTGGCACAGGTTTAAATCTCAGAAATGTGTGCCAGAGGATCATGCCACATTTTACAACACATGATATAATTCTTCCAAGAACCGAATTATAGATTCATGGCTCGGTGGAGGATAATATTATTCCAAGACATAAAATATCATGACATAAAACTGCCATAAAATGTGCATTATAAGAATTTTCCTCTGCAATTCAAATCCATATTTACTCTTGACATGCATCAATCTTGAGGCCTAATGTATTTGCACATAAATTTATATAAATACACTGAAGCTCGAGGAGGTCACTCTTATGAAACACGTGAGATAAAGGGGTTTTCTGGTAGTGACTTCCCCTGGTACTGAAGCCCCTAAGGAACACCCAGGCTGGCAAGAGTTTTGTCAAGTGATTACTTCAATGGACACCTTGTATGAACACACAGGTCTTCCAGGAGCTGGCAAAATGCCTGGGTTCATTTATGGAGCTTGTTGAATATTATACTCACTGAATTGATCCTCAATGTCCTTAAATCATGAATTGCCCGTATAAATCACTCAATGAATAATTATCGAGGTTGTCACTAACGAAATTCTTTTAGATTTGGGCTGGATTTAAGCCTCATGAAACAAACTAGTGGTTGAACCCGCAGATAAGAGAAAATTATGTAAACAGAATTTGTAGTTTAAAAGTACTACTGAAAATTTACCTTTCATGAAGATGCTCGTCTCCATACCATACCCTGGTTTGTTCACAAACAACCAGATCCAAAAATATACAAGCTGGTCAGATCCCTGCTAGACCTCTTGCAGCTTTGATCGGGCTCTTAAACCTGGTCCCCTAGGTGAGCACTGGAGTATTACTGCTGTGATCAACAAGGGATGATTGTGAAGAAGACCTGACAAAAAATTGGAAATTAAAATTGGTTTGAACATACCGTGGCACAAGAATACTAGAGCCTTGACATCCTGATTTACAGGCAGCCATCGGCAGGTGAATAGCTTCAAGCCTCTTCTGGTAATAAACTCCTGTAGGCACAAAACACATGAGAAGAGGCAGGGAATTCAAGGATGTTAAAGAACGTCGCCTTGTTTACATTAGATCTATAACATATTTGGAAGCTCTTCGAAACTCAAAGCGGACTCGTCACAGCTTGTGCTCTCTCACAGCTCCAGAGTCCACAGAACAGAAATGCAATCGATTCATAGAATCATAACATGTTGCCCCCAAATTGTCTCTTAGAGAATCTATGATTCACTTCCGAGAAGACTCGGAACCTCGACATCGAAGGAAATGAAAACTCTATTTGAAGTGAGGATTTTCACCTCCTCGTACTTGATGTTCTCGTTTGTCGAGTCCTGCTGAGCCTGCAATAGTTACAAACACGACGTCCTTCAGATCCCTCGCCACACATTACATGTCTTACATCCCCACATGACACAATAAAATGACTATGTCACGACACAAGAGCATGATAAACCAACCGCCGGTCGTCGTCTATTCCGCGATTGGACTCTAGAATCCATGAAGTTCGCTGATTTGAATGTAAAGTTCCGGGTGTCTCTAGTGTATATTCTAGAGCTCTTTTTGGACAATTAATTGTGCTGATAGAAATATTGAAAATCAAGACCAAAGTTATATAACATCGAGATGCTTGAACATGCCGGTTTGTTTCTTAAACCTCATGACCATCAAAATCGCACACGAGCATGTAATCCGGCACAGCCGAGTTCCACACTCTTCCCGTCTCATGGGAGACAGTACTCCTGAATGCTGTTGAAACTCGAAGTACTGTTTCAAATTTCGAACCAAAACTTTTGTTAAGAGAAAGTAGAGCTTAAAAAGTTGCAAAAGTCTGAGGGGTGCGAGTTCTCCTCACCATGATTCTTTTGAAAAAGAAAGCTCCAACTCCGAATTATCTCACAGCACCCGTTTGCACCAGAGCTGGTTATATGATCCTCAAGATCTTTCAGGCTAGCGATGAACTAAGAGCGAGATATCCTCACAGGGGAGGAAGTTTTAGTCTCCACGACAAGGAAGGGCAAGTTGTGCGATATAAGCAATCGTAGACTGAAACTGGTTGATGTTATACCAGGGCCAGAATTCAGCGAAATTACACACACAAAAAAGGAGCAATTTCTTCTTCACTATTGTTAACAAGTTCAACGCGTATAACAGTGTCTATGTAAGCCTCATATTTTTGGGCGCAAAATCTGTAACAGAGTACACTATTATATATTTATTATAACTAAAGCTAAAGTCATAGAGTAAACAGCAGCTCCTACGTTTTATTGTACTAGTTCTAATTCGAAGATTTCTCCTTGATGCTTTTTTTCTTGCTAGGCACGCGAGCGCTAAGATCCAGAAGGAGCGTGAAAGTACGACAGCAATGTCGTAGGTAGACTTCTAATTGGCAACTTGTCGTCGACCTTCTCGGCCTGCTGAATATATATATGTACATATACTATAATAATAATGTTTTGTGGGATATCGATCGCTCGGCGGTCAAAGAAACAACGCATACATATTCCCGTGTAGTTGTACTTCGACGAAAAAACAATGAATCTGCCAAGCTCATGTGTGGGGTAGCCGACGTCGCTGAATTGCGGCAACGAAAGACGGATCTTCCTCGCATGATACACGAGTTCGACGAGCTGCGACGGAGGCGGAGAGGAGGCCCGCGGAAGAACGGGCTGCGAATTGGACGGAACTCCAAGGTGGGGGGTTGGGGGGGTGAGTCACGTGCATCGCGGGCT